>Ga0206123_10000945_pt1 | contig 28008 bp, 24 predicted proteins | sample Helgoland_Spring_2_FD_160086 | JGI IMG/M metagenome (GOLD analysis project Ga0206123, IMG submission 160086) | Pelagic subsurface seawater microbial communities from Kabeltonne, Helgoland, North Sea - Helgoland_Spring_Bloom_20160316_1 | ecosystem: Environmental > Aquatic > Marine > Epipelagic ...
AGATAGCCAATGAACCGAGCAAGGTAAATACCATCACCGCCTGAAATCTTGCCGCCGTTTTAATTCCATACAAATTTGCAACAAAACATAAAATCATGATTGCCGCCGCAACCAGTGAGAGATTCAAACCGGGGAAAAGTGCATCGGCGTATTCAGCAAAACCGATGGCAAAACTTGAGAGGATCAGTTGCCCAACAACCAGTAACGACAAATAGAAGAAAGAAGTCCGGCTACCCAGCAAGTCCCGTACATAGGTGTAGTTGCCACCGGTACTTGGAACTGCCGAACCCAACGCAGCGATACAGATGGTAGGAATAGCAACTATGCCGAGTGCCAGGACAAAAGCCCAGGGAGCACCGTAACCTGTCATGCTGATACTGATACCCGTCAAAACTACAACACCAGTACCAATGATCTGGCCCAGCGAAATACTCATCAGGTCCCAGAAGCCTAACAGCTTTGTATCACTCACCTGGTGCATATCACTGCTCATGAGTCGATTAAAAAACCTGCTTCAGGGCGTTATCCAGGTCTTCTATCAGATCCTCAATATTCTCGACACCAACCGAGAGCCTGATAATGTTGTCCGTGATACCAGCTTTCTCCCTTTCGGCCTTGGGTGTTGCACTGTGGGTCATGCTGGCGGGATGCTGAATTAAACTGTCAACATTGCCAAGGCTCACCGCAAGCGTTGGAATGGTAACCGCATTTGTGAATGCCATACCGTTTTTGACACCACCCGCGATCTTAAAAGAAACCATACCTCCAAAACCATTAATCATCTGCCTTTTCGCCAATTCATGAAATGGGTTGTCCGGCAAACCCGGATATAACACTTCATCAACGCCAGCCTGCCCCTGCAACCAGGTTGCGACCGCAAGTGCATTCTCCGCATGGCGCTGCATTCGAATCTCAAATGTCTTAAGGCCGACATTAATTAGCCAGGTGTCCTGGGGACTGGGCGCAACACCCAGCATCTTGTAAGTCAGTCCAACCCCATCGCCGCCAGGGGCCATATAATCGAGATGGGTACTGACAATCGCACCACCGATAACCTGGCCATGACCACTGATGTACTTTGACGTGGAATGAATCACAACATCACAACCAAATGTCAGGGGGCGCTGGTGATAAGGTGTAGCGAAAGTATTGTCCACCATCACCCAGATATCATGTTTATGTGAGGCCGCTACCAGATGCTGCAGATCAACCACCTCAATATTTGGGTTTGAGGGGGTTTCCAAAAAAATCAGCTTTGCATCAGTATGGGCATCAATTGTACTTTCAAGACTTGCGGGACTGATGTCAGATACCCACACGACTTCAATACCAAGCCTCGGCGCCAATTGATACCACCATTTGAAACTGTTCCCGTACAATCCACGCTGAACAATCGCTTTATCACCTGCACCAATTTTCGCAAGCACCGCAGCGGAGGTTGCACCCATACCGGATGAGGTAACTTTTCCCAACACTATCTCAGAGGGTTCTGCATCGGGATTAGCCTTCAGAAGATCAATCCCCTCCATATAAGCGATTTTGTTGGCCAGATGGTCCATATTAGGATTGTGAGTTCGAGTGTACGCATAACCCTTTTTTCTCCCCGCAAACACATCTCCGGCATCCTCTACCGTATCGAAACCAAATGTGGAAGTCTGGTAGATAGGCATCAGGTGAGCGTGTTTATCATGCCCACCCTCACCCACATGATTAACAATGGTACCCATGCCATGATCAGGTTTAACTTTCTTTGTGCTCATAATTTATCTCTGTATATCCGCTGGTGAACCAGCCCTTAATGTAATAATTGTTGTAACAATTATTACAACAATATCGGTGGAGTACATTCATCATCAGAAGTACTTCGAAGAACATCAAGCATCAAATTGATCATATTTTCCCTTACCTGATCAATATTATCTTCAACAAGTGTAATCTTTTCTTCCAAACCCGCTGCCAGGTTGATGGGCAATGCAACAGCCGCAAAATTCATTCCTAATTCACCCGCAAGATATACCTCGGGGCAACAGGTCATTCCGACCACATGGCCCCCTAGCATCTGGTACATTTTGATCTCGGCGGGAGACTCAAATCGTGGGCCATTAGTTGCAACATAGGTAGCACCATCGTGGCACTTGATATCATGCTTGTTTGAAAGCGCAATCAGCTTGTCGCTCATCACCGGGCAAAACGGTTGACTCATTTCGACATGACCCACTGCACGTTCTATTTCGTCAAAAAATGAAAACTCGCGGCCGTGGGTAAAATCCAGAAAATCACGCAGTACTGCCAAATCAAGCACAGGGTAGTCCGTCGTGACCGAGCCAACAGCATAGGTCGACACAATTCGACGAACCCCAAGATCTTTGAGTGCCTGAATATTTGCCCGATAGTTTACCCTGTGAGGCGGTGTGGAGTGGTCGCGTCCATGCCTTGTTAGAAAAACAATATCTTCATGCTCACCCTTGCCGATATAAATTTGGGCAGTCCCGTATTTATTCGACACTTCCTTCGATTCTACTTCTACACCGGAAAGATTATAAATTCCGGTCCCACCCATAATGGCTGCGGGCATAATATTTCCTCTTCTTTTGTTTGCTGCTGACTACCAGACAGAAAAGTTTCTGAGCGTATAGGGACTTACAACCCCATGAATAGTGACAACACCCGCAACATATTTAGGCGGCGTAATATCAAAGGTTGGGTATCGTGCATTAATGCTGTCTATTGTGGTCGGCGTACCAAGTGCAAGCCGTATTTCTTTCGGGTCACGCTCTTCTATCTCAATATCAGCCCTCTGAATTTTGCTGTCATCACGACCCCAGGCAAATGCAAAAAACGGTATATCGTGGGCATGTGCCGAAATAGCATTCTGAAATGTACCGATTTTGTTGACCACATGGCCATCGACGGTGATGAGATCTGCAGCTGTGATGTATTTCTGAATCTTCCCCTCAGACATGATGTGGGCAGGCATGTTGTCTGTAATCAGGTTCACGTCAACGCCTATCTCGTGGATCGACGGTGCGGTCAGCTTTGCACCCTGTAAATAGGGACGGGTTTCAGGTGTGTAGGCTGAAATCTTTTTCCCGTCCCTGGCCGCAAAAGCCAGGGCTAATATAAAACCTGCCTCAGCAAAACAGTTCGTGAGAATACCATCCCCGTCCTCGATCAAATCCGCCATGGCCCTTGCCCTGATGGCGTAGTCATCGTAAATACCCTGCAGAGTCTGTGTGATCGACGAGGCAATTGCATCATCAACACTCTTGTTCTCTTTGATTGCGGTATTTGCTGCCGCCAGCACTTCATCAAGCCGTAATCTTATGGCTGTATTAGTCGGGCGAGTCGCGACCAGGACATCCCGTGCACGCTTCAATGCGGGCATTGGGTCTGTTTGACTGTTTGCAACAATTCGCAGTGCATTAACTGCCGCAAGCCAGGGACCACCCCCCTGGGTGACCATATCCTTGATGGCCGAAGCGACTTCATCAACCGTTTCACAGGTGACAAAAGTCCGGGCAAAGGGGTAAGCCCTCCTGTCGCCAATGATGACCTTGCCGGCTTCGAACCGGGCGATGTTGAACGGGTTTAGTAAAAAAGGTAATAAGTCATATACCCCTTCCCGATCTGCTGGTGAATTGTTGTTAATGGAAATTCTCACTCAATGGCTATTAATGAAATAAAATCTTATCACATGTATTTTACAGATGAGCAAGGCTCAAACGATGGTTATCAGGCAATGTAAATTTTACGGCAACCCTAACATTGCAACAGGAACAAGTTTAGCTGCTACGACGATAGCTATTATTTATGACAAGCACGACGACCAGCAACAATAGGGAAGAGAGAAAAATCAGTATTTGAGCGCCAAACCTGTCTCGCACACCATTAATTGCTACCTGCGTCTGTTGATGATAATTAACCTGCACTGGAAGCACGCCATTACTTGTCGCATAATCTTGATAATTAATTATCATACTTCCCAGCTTGTCTGGCATGGAAGCAGCCAGATCCTTCGCTTCTCCCGGGTCCATGGCGATATTATACAAGTGCCACTTCCCATCACCCAAAGGTGCCCGGTTCAGGGATATCTTGTAATCGCCCTGAAACAAGGCAGCATTGCCGCCGAGTTCGTAGCCGATATTATCTGTTTCGGCGTACACCGATGACACCTCTCCGGTGACCAGTGGAACCAGACTTCGGCCAATGATCGGTTCAACGATCCGACCACCATAACGTTTTGGCGGTTTTTCAACTCCGGTTAACGCCAGTATTGTTGGTGTGATATCAGTCACATAAGTGAATGCATCAGACATACTGTTTTTATTCACCATTCGATCACCGGCAATAATCAGCGGTACCCGCATCCCACCTTCACCAGAATAAAATTTATAGTAGGCAAGCGGGGATGCTGATGCACTGGCAAAACTCGGCCCAATGGTGCTAAAACTCCCTTTTAAGCCGAGGGTTTCGTAATTGTCATTATAATCCTGGAGAGACAGAATTAATTTTTGCGCCGGTCCCGTTTTAGAGGTTGAACCGGTCGCTTCACTACCATTATCCGACGTGAATATGAAAATTGTATTTTCATACTGCCCGGTTGCTTTCAGGTGTGAAATTAAACGACCTATATGGAAGTCCATTGCCTCAATCATTGCCGCATAGACTGCCATTCGTTTTGACTGATAACGTCGCTGCTCTGCTGTTAGCAAATCCCAGTCTTCCGTTGATGACATGGAAACCATGGACATCCCTTCAGGAACCAGCCCCAGCTTCACTGCCTTTTCAAAACGTTTTTGTCGCAGTGTATCCCAGCCTTCATCATAGACGCCGCTGTACTTTTCAATAAATTCCCGTGGTGCCTGAACAGGGGTATGGACTGCCAAGAAGGGAAGATATACAAAAAAGGGTGCGGCACTCCCTGCATTGCTTTCAATAAACTCGATCGTTTTGTCCACGAGAAAACGTGAAGAATAATAATTATCCGGCAATATGGTTTCTGCTCCATCAGCAAACCAATTCGCTTTTTCATATATTGGAATATAAGGTTTCTGTTCCCAGTTATCCGCGCCAGTATCTGCCATCGCAATGGTCCGCTCAAAACCTCGCTGATTAGGTAGTTGATCACGGGCTTTACCAAGATGCCACTTCCCAGCCATATAGGTATGGTACCCCTGGTCCTGCAGCAAAGTTGCAACCGTGACAACATTATGCCCGAGAACACCCTGATAATTATCATAAGCACCTTGTTCCGGCGGAATCGCTTCGGGAATATTCGGGACACCATTTCTATGACTATCGACCCCGGTCAGTAACATTCCCCGCGAAGGTGCACAACTTGCCGCCGTATGAAAATTACTAAACTTGATGCCACTTTCAGCGAGTGCCGAAATGGTAGGTGTATTAACTTCACTACCGTAGGGTGCAATATCACTAAACCCAAGATCATCAGCCAGTATCAGTACAATATTGGGCCTGTTGGCAAAAGAAGAAACAGAAACACAGAATAAAAAGCACATTGCCAGAACAGCAGGTAATGACACACATCGCTTTCGATCCCGCAGGTCCAACACTGGCTTAATCCCTTTCACAAATTCTGGCAGACGCAAAATACAACAATGCCGCGATAATGATTTCCGGTGCTATCAACGCAATCGCCAGTGCTGCATCGTGGACAATCCAGGCGACTACTCGAAAACATGCTGCTAACCCCAGCATCATGACCGGCGCATAAAACCAGACGCGTTTGGCTGTAATCAATCCACCAAAGATCAAAAATCCCACAGAAAGGAAAAAAGCAGTCATATCACCAACCTGCGTACTGCGACCAATTCCATCCAGCAGCGGCATACCTAATGCGTTGGCTGCTTTTTCCGGATCGATTATCCAGCGAATGCCAAGGAACAAAAAAAGTATGCCCGGTAACGCAATCAGGACCTGTAACAGCTTCTTCATAATTTACCCCGTGCAACTGCACTGGTGTGGACAGCAATCATCTTTAGGCTGATCGTAAACCTGCTAATCGCTTTGCAATAATGTCATCTGCCTCACTCATGATTCGATCAATTAACGCCTGCACAGTCGGGATGTCATGGATAAGTCCAGCAACCATACCGCAGGACCATGCCCCCGCTTCAACATCACCATCTTTCATCACCCTGGGATACACACCCGCGACCTCAGGCATAATATCTTCAAATTTCAGGGCAGCACCCAGGCGTTTTTCTTTCTCCATCAGTCGTTCTACTCCGGCGTTGTTCAAGACTCGCTCAGTATTACGTAGCCCTCGCATAATAAGACGGGTATCCAGTTCCGAGGCGTCGACGATCGCCTGTTTAACTTTTTCGTGGACCGGTGCTTCCTGTGTTGCGATAAACCGGGTGCCCATATTCATACCCTCTGCACCCATGGCCAGTGAAGCCACCAGACTTCTTGCATCTGCCATTCCCCCTGATGAAACAAAGGGTATGTTCAATTCTTCTGCTGCTCTGGGTAACAGAATAAAATTTGGTACATCATCTTCGCCTGGATGTCCGCCACACTCAAAGCCGTCCACGGAAACCGCATCACAACCAATCTGCTCTGCTTTAAGGGCGTGACGTACAGAGGTACATTTGTGAATGACTTTAATATCAGCTGCTTTTAACATATCCATCCACGCCGACGGATTGTTGCCAGCAGTTTCAACTGCCTTAATGCCACTGTTGACGATGACCTCGAACAACCCTGGATAGTCCGGGGGAGTAACCGCGGGTAGAAATGTCATATTGACACCAAATGGCTTGTCGGTCATTTGCTGACAACGTTTTATCTCTGCTTCAAGTTTTTCCGGGGTTCCCTGTGTTAGCCCGGTAATAATCCCCAGCCCCCCTGCATTCGATACAGCCGACGCCATTTCCGCCAGACCAACAAAGTGCATGCCCCCTTGAATGATTGGATGTTCAATTCCAAATAGTTCTGTAATTCTAGTTTTCATTTATGAGTTCCTGGTGAAAATTTATTAGTGCAGGATGAAATTGATACCAACTGTGAGGACAACTAAAACCTGACGGTGAAATGCATTACGCTTTTTGGTCGCGACGCCTGCGACCGAACAGGAATATATCACCAAGCGCTGTTGCAAATCCAAAGATAAGAAACAATAAAAATCTCGGATCGCTAAGGTAAAGGATCGTTTCAACAGGATAGGCTATCGTTTTGGTCATTGCCGCAAGTTTATATTCATGGCGGGGACCAATCTCCGGATTTGTAATAATCTCGGTAAAGCTGCGCCGGCTACGATAACGAAACAATGCCGCTGTGTCCCAATTGTCTGCACCTTCTATTCCCGATACATCCACTGTAATCCCAAGTCCCGATGCATAGAAGACTGGATGGCAAGCTCTTAGAAACAATTCGGGATACATGTGTTCCATATAATGATTCATATAATCAGCCGAGGTTGCGTCGGACCCAAAACCTGCCATTTTTGGTGGGTTTTCATTCATATCGATATTGTTGACCATTAAAAACTGGCGCCCTGTATCATTAGCGAGGAAGGTTCGAAAGTTCTCGATTCGGTCCGCCTCCATACCTCTGGACTCAAGGTAAGCGACTGCACTGGTTACCTCCTCACTGGACATTGGTCCGCCAAAGTCTGTGTACCAGAAGGTAAAGCCCGCCCAGATGAGAATGGGTACAATCCAAAGCAAAAACCTGCCTTTCATATCGAGTCCCCCGTTAGTACAATTTTTAGTTGTACAAGAAAAATAGTCTGAAAAAGCAGTGTAAAAAGGCACCAGGTAAAATGGCTATATGGCTATATGGCTATAAAGAAGATCCATAGTGAAAAACTATGAAAACAACCGAAGTACCCCGGTGCCTTCAAGGAAATTGTTCACACGAAGTCGGTCGACTTGTTCGAGTGCAACATAAGCTTCCCGCAGCCATTGCAGGCATTTGGCTTGATAAGTAAATGGGTTCTGCTGCCATTGCCTGCCATCAAGCTCCATTTCCAACAGGTTCGCTTTTCCCGCCACCGCTTCGGCATTGCCAATTAGATAAGGTGCGTAAATTCGGCCAACTTCCGCCACAATGTTTTTTAAGGTCACAGGTGCATTATCCAAATCCAGCCAATCTTCCTCGGAAACCTGGTAACCCGACAATTCCTCAAGCACTTCTACCCAGGCATAGACGCGGGGACATTCCTGCAAAATAATTGCTGATGGCGTAGGGTCAAACAGCGCGAGACAAGTTAATTGACCGTAGATTGCAAAATCAGAGGAACCGGGTCGTTCACCCATCAGAAATGGTTGATCCGTCAGATGTTTATCCAGCAAGTGAATAAATCGCTTAAAACTTTCTTCTATCACGGGTGTTGTGACCTCATTTGAGCCGACATAGGACAAACGCTCTATCTGTCTCTGGCGCACAAATTCTCCCATTTTCTGCGCCTGCTCCTCCGGCTGGGAAATACCACGCCAGCGCGGCAAGATATCTCCAGCTTTTTTAATGTCAGCCTCATAATGCCATCGATAATGAAACATGGCTTTGGTTAACCACTCGTCACCATAGTCTTCTAACAACATGTTGATAAATGCGAGAGCAGGATCAGTCGGGATTGTTGTTCTTCCATCGTACTCTTTCTCAAATCTCTGGATTAACGGGGTAGAGTCAGTGACTGCTATTTCCGCACCATCTTCGTTTCTAAAAAAGAACGTTGGGAGTAACGAGACTTTAGGCTGTACTCGTTGCTTTGTGTGTTTACCAACCTCCGCCTTACCAATCCTCGTCTGTATCTCGAATTGGTACGGAATCCGCCGGAACCGCATGTAGGCCAGCATCTTACGCGTATAGGGCGAACCCGGTGCCCCCATTAATTCCTGCACCTGTCGAATCTTTGACATGTCTGATCCTCCACTGATATTTCTAAGGTAACGAGTAGTCGCCCTTCTACTTCAAGGGGTTATCCCGAATGAGTTTAATTGTTGCGGCCGCCAATTCTTGTGGCGCCTGCTCCTGCAGAAAGTGCCCGGCACCCTTAATCGTAATGTGCGGTTGCCCCTTTGCGCCGGGAACCGACTGCTGGAATCGCACTTCACCACCTGCGGTGACGGGATCAGAATCAGAAAATGCCGTGAGCAGTGGTTTCTGCCATTGTTTGAGAATTACCCAGGCTGCCCTATTGGCAGCAATCGCCGGATTATCTGGCATGACAGGTACCAGGGAGGGGAATTGTCGCCCCCCCGCAAGGTAGTTTTCATCGGGGAAAGGTGCACCATAGGCCTTCTGCTCAGCGTCGCTCAAGACACCTCCGGTCATCGCCGTCAATACATCCTGGGGCGAGAAGCCTTCCGAAAGGGCGCAGAATTTCACCCAATGCATAAAGCCCATTCCAGTTGTATCCCCCATCATCGCCGCTGCCATGGCCATGACATTAGCCGGGACTTCGAGTGAATCAAAGTAGGCACGCATTTGAGCACTGACCTCATCAATCTTGTCGTCTGCGACCTTGTCAGCATCGGGTAATCCCGTGTTTGCAAGCACCAGACGGGCAAATCGATCCTGATTTTCAGCAGCAACCCGTAAGCCAATCAAGCCACCCCAGTCCTGACAAAACAACGTAATGTTAGTCAGACCCAGTATTTCAATCAATTGTTTCACCCAACCAACATGATTGGCATAGGTGTAATCTTCCCTTTGTGTGGGTTTATCTGATCGACCAAAACCAATTAGATCCGGTGCAATTACCCGGTAACCAGCATCAACCAAAATCGGAATCATTTTACGATAAAGATAGGACCAGGAAGGCTGACCGTGGAGACACAAGATGACCTGCCCCTCACCTTCGTCAACAAAATGCATCCGCAGCTTACCCCCCTGGGTGTCATCGAGGTTCACATATCTGGGTTCAAATGGATAATCGGGTAGTTTTTCAAATCGACTATCCTCCGTTCTTACAAATTGCATTTTACTCGCTCCCTGTGCTATCAACCGTTATTGTTTTAACTATCTCGACTGGTACCTGGTTTGGCTAACAAGGTTTCACAGCCGGTTCCGCCGAGCATCTTGTCTACCCTGCTTCTGTCTTCCATATCGAGCTTTGCATATTCAATTCGCAACCACTGCAGGCACTTGGCTTGATAAGGAAAAGGTTCCTGAATCCATTCTTTGCCTTCCACCACGGTTTCTACCTTATCCAGTCCTTTCTCAAAGGCTTCGGTATTTGCAAGCATCACTGGCACATAGGTACGTCCAATCTCCCGTAATAATGAGGTGAGTGTTGGAGGTATTGCGTCCGGGTCAAAGAAGCCGGTCTCCTTAATCTCAACCCCCGACAAGTCCTCCATCTTACTCACCCAGGCATGGACCCGGGGATACTCCCTGGCTGCAAACTTTGATGGTGTCGGGTCAAACTGGACAAGCTGGGTCAATTGCCCAAGGCAGCCAAAATCAGCGGAACCGGGTCTAAGCCCCATAAGATATGGATAGTCCTTGAGGTGGTCATTTAAACAACCAAGAAAGCGCTGGTAACTTTCTTCAATGACCGGTGCCGTTGTATCGTTTGAACCCACAACATACAACCGCGAGATCTGGCGATCGGAGAAAACCTGCTTCATTTTTGCCATGATCTCATCTGGCTGCGTGACATCGGCATAATGTGGCAGGACTGAGCCGGCCATTTCGATATCATCCTGATAATACCAGCGATAATGAAACATCGCTTTTGTTAACCATTCATCACCATAGTCTTCTACCAGATAATTTATGAAGGCGGCAGCGGGATCCTCCGGAATCACAGAACGCCCCGGATACTCCACCTCCAGTCTTCGAATTATCGGGGTACTATCCACCTCTGCGACAAGCTCACCACCCTCATCTTTAAAGTAGAAAACCGGAATCAGACCAACTTTTGGCTTCGGCAGATCGTGCTTTCCCTCTGTATTACCCTGGATATACCGGTAGGGGATTCTTCGGTAACGCAATAGTGCCAACATTTTTCGAGTGTAGGGTGAACCCGGTGAACCGCGAACCGGAAGAAGTGAATCTGCCATGGGACTCTCCTTAGCTTCAATTAATTTTGGCTTCTTGTTTCGTACATTCAAATCTTGTGACCTGTTGCCGAAATCTATCTGCGTTCTTTACGCATGTTTGCAAACATGCTTTCATACTTGGCATCGACAATAGTTAAAGGTAATTTGTTTTCGGCTAGAGTATGTCCTAATCTTTAATGCATTTCATTATTTAAGACCGGCCCAGCCAAACCGATTTGATTTGCCCTATCGCTTTAGAAAGTTTTGGCGAGGTAGTGAGGCGGATTAAACAAATACCTGTGACATTCACGTAACCGTCCCAAAGGAACTATAAACATGGCTGACCTGGTGCTTTACGGCTCTCCCCTCTCTCTTTACACAGGCCGCGCAAGAAGTTATTTGATTAAAGCCGGGCTTAACTATCGGGAAACTATTCCGAACACACCCTATTTCAGGGAGTCAGTTCTGCCGAAAGCAGGCGCCAGGCAAGGAATCCCCACTATCGAAATGGACGATGGCACTGTGATCCGCGATGGTGCAGCTATCATCGATCATTTCGAAATGCAAAATGGGCATCAGTTCACGCCCGCAACACCAAAACAACGGATTCTAAGTCGGCTATTTGATGTCATCGGTGCCGAAGGGATGCTTCGCCCGGCGATGCACTATCGCTGGAATTTTGATGTCGAGAACAAAAAGTTTCTTAAATTTCACTTTGAGTCGATGATACCCAGAGGTCCGGGACGGTCAGAAAAAGCGGAGAAGTCTGCAAACCAGATGCGCAATGCCTGTATGGCTTTTGGCGCGACCCCTGAAACCTTTGAACTGGTAGAGACACTTTATTCAGAATTCAGATCAAAAATGAACGCTCACCTGGCGATGCAGCCTTATTTGCTTGGTGGCAAACCCTGTATCGGCGATTTCGGAATGATTGCACCCTTGTACGGTCATTTGGGTCGCGATCCCAAACCACTGTCTTTAATGCAAGCAGACGCTATTCAGCTATTCCGTTGGGTCGAGCGCATGAATCGACCTGACCCGGATGTCGGCGAATTTGAAGTTCAGGATGAGCAGTATCTTGAAGACGATAAAATCCCCGAAACCATGATTGATCTGCTGAAACATATCGCCGTAGACTTTATTCCGGAAACAAAGGCAGCAGCGACCTGTATCAATAGCTGGATCGAACAACAGGATAACCTGGCAGCGGGTACTCCGGTCGTTCGCGGGGTTGGCATGGGAAGTTTTCAAGTCAGGGGTACCACGATAAATGCACTGGCCCAGCCCTACCGCTTTTATCTCTTGAAACGGGTTCAGGATGAGTTTGAAACAGCAAGTGACCAACACAAAGCAGATATTGGTGATTTGTTAGCTGCCTGTAACATGGACGGGATTCTTGACTGCAAGCTATCGAGGGAAATCGGTCGGAAAGACAATCTGGAGGTCTGGCTTTAGCATTGCACAGCACTTGTGCCCTGATTCAGGCCTGCCCGATCAGAAAAGCATATCCATAATAGTCAGCGTATCGGGCGAACAAGTCAATCTCAAGCTGGCAATAGTCCAAAACCGGTGTCGCATTTGCGTTTCCCATGTATTTGTCAGCCAGCAATTCCAGTCTTGACTGCATGGGACCATAGTAATCATCCCACCATGCATTTTCCGGCAGCACAAAATCGCCTAACAGGGAGTAGCCACAAGACCTGAAGATTTCCCGCCTGTTTTCGATATCACTCATATCCGGATAGGCCCTCCAGAAATCGACCAGGGCTCCCGGCGGGTCTGTCTTCAACCAGACGGCTTCTGTTAACGCAATTTTGCCACCGGGCTTTAACAACCGTTTCCATTCCACCAGCGCCTGTTCTATACCCATATTGTACGCAGCGCCTTCACACCAGATCAGATCAAAGGAACAATCCGGGTATTTGATCCTGGTCATATCACCAACTTCAACTTTGACCCGACTTTCATAACCAGCCGCTTTAATGCGACGATTCGCTTCGATGGTCATAGGCTGATGAAGATCAATGCCCAGTATGTTTGCATCGGGAAGTAACTCTGCCAGGTGAAGTGTCTGCATACCCGGTCCGCAAGCTATATCAAGAATTTTGGGCCTATCAGGAAGTGGTTTTACCAGAGCCAGAGCTTTGAGGGTACTTGGCTTGTCCCCCGGCCCCTCTCTGGGAAGATGACTATGAACATCAAAAAAAACACCGCGCTGTCCCGGATCGGAAAAGTCCATGATCTGGCCTTTAGTTTACCGCTGGGTCTTCACTGACCTGAACGATTGTCTTGCCAAAATTATCGCCTTTCAACATCGCAGCAAAAGCATCCGGGGCATTTTCCAGACCTTGCCACCTATCTTCCCGGTAACCCACTTGACCGCTCTTTACCCAGTTGCCCATGTCATTTAGGAACTGCTGTTGGTATTCATCAACGAAGTTTCCCACAAAAAGCCCATGCACCTTGACATGTTGTTGTTCAAAGACCCGTGCACCCGTCTCCTTCCAGCGGGCCTGATTCGAAGCCGCATCGTCGTGCCCGTACTGGGAAATCAGTCCGCATAAACTAATTCGTGATGACATATTCAACAGGGGTAATACCCCTTCAAATACTGCTCCACCGACATTCTCAAAATAGATATCAACACCGTCCGGACAGGCTGCCGCCAGCTGCGCAACAAAGTCCTCAGCCTTTCGGTTGATGCAAGCATCTGCTCCAAGTGTTTCAGTAACGTACTGACACTTTTCGTCTGAACCGACAATACCTACAACTCTACAACCTTTTAATTTTGCAATTTGAATAACATTCTGACCAACACCACCACTGGCGGCAGAAACGACAACGGTTTCGCCGGGTTTCGGTTGGCACTGAATATACAAGCCTGAATAGGCAGTCAAACCCAGCATACCAAGCACACCAATCGCGGTAGAAATGGGAGCCAGCGCAGGATCAACAACTCGCGGATGCATGTAGTTGAATACTGATACTCCTTCCCCAACGAGACCATAGGTCTGCCAGCCGTTGGTGTTAAATATGATATCACCCTCTTTATAGCCTGCGTGACGGCTTTTAAGGACCTGGGATACAGTTCGGCCATGACAAATTTCACCCACTTCCTCCAACCCGCTGCGCCTGCGGCCCCACTGGTAGGGGTCTAGCGAAAGGTAGATTGTTTTTGTTAGCGCCTGATCAAAACCCGGGTCAGGTAATTCTGATTCACCGTAGACAAAATCTCCATCTGTAGGCCAACCGGCGACGGGTGTTCGGGCAAGACGCCACTGCTTGTGCATGTCCATCATAAAAACTCGTCTGGTTTACTGATAGGCACCGGATTACAGGTTCTGATAATTCCGGTTTAAGACTATAAAACTGGATTATTGGCCACGATGAAACCATTCAGGCAAATAATTCGCCCAGTGTAATTCGCTAATGATCGCAATGGGTCGAGAAGCTGCCCGCAAGCTGACGGCTTTCTCAATATTTTTGCCAAAGGCAGAATGAACCCAGCTATCTGTCGCATAGCTGCCTATGACAAGATAATTTACATCCTCATCCAGTGGTGAAACTTTTGCACCAGCATTGATAACTGCTTGTTCGCAATCCTTTCGAGCGCCGATGGCAAATGTGCCGCTAAAGCAAAAAGCCTTTCCTTTAAAGGTAACTTCAGGCGCCGGGTTATCCAACGGCAAAGTTTTGGCCACCTGAATTTCTCCAGGCTCAAAATCCCCTGTTGAAAATCGCTCCAGCGTATCCAGCAGTTCCGCAGACTCGGCTGTGTCCAGGATCCCGTCCCTCAACATGTCTTCAATCCGGTCGAGCAACCTGGCTGCAACAGGATTATCGGTCGAGGTTGTGTTTGTCATTATCCACTTTTGGATGTATTCGACTTCCTTCTGGTTAATCACGTCATCCGCAACCACACCCTGTGCCAGCCCCATAAGTTCGGAGATTGCGCTGTCGTCCATCCTCGCACGGTTAATTACACGGTCCAAAAGCAGGTCCTTTTCCATGAAACATCTCTTTAGCGACTGATTTCAGGAGCAAGCGTACAACGATGCTGCGAGACAATCCAGAAGTTGAAGCAGTGCCGGTCTGCTGCTCCGCAATTACTCCAGCATTTGATAAGCGGCGGACCTGAGATCATCCGCGAGCGGCAATATCGACCCCAGGTATTGAGTCATAATCACGCCGACCATATCCTCATTCGGGTCAACCCAGAAATAGGTGCTCGCGGCACCAGCCCAACCAAACTCTCCCTTACCGGTCAATGCGAGAGCTTTACCCGGGTCCATCATGATTCTGACGCCTAAACCCCAGCCATAGCCAGGCAATGCATTCAAACCGATTCTCAGGGGTAATTGGGCGTCGGGTATCCGGTTTGATAGCATCAACTCATGCATTTTGCGAGAAATAATTGTTTCGCCTGATGGACTCTTGCCATCCAGTAACATGCGACCAAACTTGAAGTAGTCATCTGTTGTGGTGAATAGTCCGTGTCCACCTCGGCTATATGCTGGATTAGTTGACGGATACATTTCTTCAACATCCGAAGCTATCAACTCCTGCACCCTGGGCGGATTTAGAAACGACATTTCCGCTACATCAGAGATCCCGTACATTGGCATCAGTCGTTTTTGTTTCTCCGCCGGTACATAGTAGTCTGTATCGCCCATATCCAATGGACCCAATAGGTACTCTTGCAGCAGGCTCTGCATGGTTCTACCCGAAGCTTTCTCACAGACATGGGCAAGCACATCCGTACAGACACTATAGCGGAACTGACTACCTGGCTGAAATGCGAGGGGCTGGGTTGCCAGCTTGCTCATCATTTCATCTAACGAGCATTGTCCGTCACTGGCAATATCCATTGCGTCATATCCCGGTGCTATGTGACAACCAGCGATAAATTCATAGGTGAATCCCGCCCTGTGGGTAAACAAATCTTCGACCAGGATAGGTCGATTGGCAGGCGCAAGCTCACCGCTGGGTAGCAATACCCTCATGTTTTGAAATTCGGGATTATATTGCGCCAGCATATCGTATAAACGGAGTTTTCCCTGTTCAATCAGTATCATCGCCATGACTGAAACAATAGGTTTGGTCATTGAATATATTCGATAGATAGCCCCATCCGGGATTGGGTCCGTCGATTCCGTTGAAGGACTGCCAACCTGCCCGGCAGCTAAAGATTTCCCTTTCGCTTCAACTCGCCACTCAATCCCGCTGAACTCTTTTCGGTCAACATAGCGCTGCGCTGACGCTCTCATACGGTCTGCTCTTGTCATTCTCTACCTTCCTGTTCATTTTAGTTTCAGTGCAGCCAGATTCACTCTTTCCGCCGCAGATTGTTATTGCCTCGGCTATCAGGTCATTTCCGTCACTCCATACTACATATATGGAGTGAACCGACTGTGTCACAGCTCATTTTGACTGTCAATTTAAGCCAGGCGAACTCACAACCTTTACAGTACGATTGAACTCTGACACAGTCAGAATACGTGAGCCAGCGTCAGGTTTTTGCCTGGCCAGCCCCATGAAAGGTGGCCATAAAACGCTACCGGACGTGACCCTAATCACCGGGAGAACTAGCAAGCAAAACCAGATCTAAACACACAAAACAAGCTCGGGGAGCAAACAGTTGAAAGCCAAACATCCAGAAGTCATGAATAATTTTCCACCGACCCGCGCCAGTCAGGTTTCATTTGCCAATTATACCCAGCCACCATTCAATACCTGGGGTTTTCGAAATATTGATTCAGTGACCCACACCGCGATGTTAGCGCGGGGTGGTGAACTGCCGATAATGACAGAAAATCTCGATCTATCCCTGTCCGAAAAAATAATCGTGGACGGGAACGGCGACAGCTTACCCCTGGATACGCTCTTGCAGAAGCACGACGCAGACGGCTTTCTGGTCATGCGAAATGGTGAGATCATTTACGAAAACTATTGGAACGGGCTAACCCGGCACGACCGTCATATCTGGTTTTCCATGACCAAATCGCTTGTCAGTACAGCCTTCGGCATATTGATGGGACAGGTTGATATTGATCTGAATAAATCCCCTGCTCACTATATCTCCGAATTAAAAGGTTCCGGGTTCGAACGAACGACGATCCAGGATGTGCTGAATCATGCATCAGCAATCGCCTTCAAGGAAAACTACGTCGACCCCGAATCCGAGTTTTTGCGCTACTATGCACCCGCTTTAAATATGGGATTTATACCTGGGGCACAGGATGTCCAACCCCTGGATACCGAGATATATGGCGTCTATGATTTTCTGACAAAATTTGTGAAGGCAGAGAAAGCCGAGCAACCCGGAGTGACCTTTGAATATAACTCAACCAATGCCGATTTAATCGGGTGGATGATCTCAAGACTTTCGGGCATGCCACTGCAACAGTTTCTCACAAAATATATTTGGTCAAAACTTGGTACCAACCACGATGCAGCTATCGTGGTTGATCGGGCCTATATGCCAGTGGCAACCGGGGGCATGACAAGTACCCTGAGAGATGCGGCCCTGTTTGGACAACTAATACTGAATCACGGCACTGCCAATGGCGAACAACTTGTGCCTCGGCAATGGATTGCCGAAACCCTGAATCTAGCCAGCGCTGACCAGCAACGTTATGCCAACAACCAGCTGTATAAAAATGAATTTTGGCAGTACTACAAAAACATGTGGTGGATACTGGATCCGGACAAGCGCGAGTATGCTGCGGTCGGCATCCACGGTCAGGTGATTTATATCAATGGATCAAGTAATACCGTTATCGCACAGTTTTCGAGCCAACCAACCGCTGGCCAGGTTGGCTCGGTACAATTTCGCTCAAAATTGCTGGCGATCAGAGCCCTGGCGAATCAGGGTAGCTAGGATTGAGTTGCCATCTGGGGGACACCTTCCGCCAGCTCAACCCAGTTTTGTTTGGTGTCGCACCAGACGTGAAACTGTGGCTGGAAGCCACTGGTGTCGTCCATGGTACCGGTTTTTAAATAAAAGGTGTCCGGTGTACCCTGAAGTGCAGAGTAAATAGGTGAGCCACAATTCCCGCAGAAATACCGATCAACCGTGTTGCCGCTTTTAGTATCACCGTCCCGGTATAATTTGGGCTCACCTGACGTAAAACTAAAATCAGCCCTGGGAACCCCTGCAATGGTTGAAAAGGCAGAGCCAGCCTGGCGTTGACAGTTTTTGCAATGGCATACGCCGGCAACGGAGGGAGCATTGGCAATTTTGTACTTAACCTGACCACAAAGACATTGACCTGTTACCGACATAATGGATTCCTCAAATTGGATGTTAATTTCCACGAGTATAGGAAATATCACACGGTTATCACAAGCTGATTCAATCTCCGGCGGCAAAGCTGGATCAGCGAACGGAATCCCTTGCAGATTGTGGCACTTAACAGCCAGCCACAAATTACAGACCTGTATTGAAAATACTTTGCTATTAATTAATCATGTCTACAGTTCAGGCATTGCCGTTCGGTAAATAATCAAGCGACTTCGCCTGTCGGATAGCTAAATGGTCAAACCTGCCTCCAGGACTTTAGGACCAGCGACTGACTCTGAATTAATGCTGTGGATATATATCATGGATATAACCAAATTGGGCCGAGTAGAACGCCTTAAAGATGGAGCTGATCAAGTATCATTTAGCCGCAACTCGAAACACGGGATCGAAAAGGTCTGGGACTATATTACCGGTGCCGACAAATTGGCCATCTGGTTTCCCGGTCTCCGGCTTGAGCAGAAAGTCGGTGGGAAATTCGACATCTGGTTCACCGGTGATTGTGACGGTCCCGCCCATGTCAGCGGTCTCGTCAACCGATATGAGCCCCCTGCAGCCGTCGTAGCCGAAACCTCCATGGAAAAGTCTTGCAGCATCCCTGAACAGCATCATGCGGTGCTGGAGTGTGGATCATTGCGATATAAATTAAGCTCAACATCCACAGGCTGCCAAATATTGTTCACAGATCGCTTACAATTTGACAACAAAAGCACAAGAGCCGAATTCTGCAACAGCGTCCTCGATGGCTGGCATCGATTCCTTGATATGCTGGAGGCAGAACTCGATCAGTTACCCTTCGACCATAGCCAGGGAGAATTTGACTATGCTTCGATCGCGATTCAAGGGCGGGACTGACAAAAGCTAATTACGGGGGCAGATAATTAAGTGAGCGGCATTACCAAAACTATCCCGGCCAAGGCTGGCCAAGAAACCGTCGATTCCTTGTATGACGGGTCTCGGGACGATTATGAGTTTCACATGGCAGGCACACCCTCAAAGCTTGCGGCGGGAGACTATGTGTATACTATTTTCGGCGATCAACTTATTGGCCGCATGAGGATCAATAAAATTGTTGGAGGTGCAACACACCCCAAATCAGGTCGGCCACGGTCCCTGATTTACGTTGACGCTCCCGGGGAAAAACTGAGCCAATCAATTCCAAGGAAAGGTCACCGGGGTACGCGATACTATGATGGTGTTGACTGGCCAGATTAGCCAATAATCCTCCAATTTCATCCTTGCAACTTCAGGTATCCCCATGGCAGACAGACCAAATATTTTGATGTTTATGCCCGACCAACTTCGGGCAGACTGTGTCGGTTGTTTTGGCAATCCGTTTGTTCAAACACCGAATATAGATGCTCTCGCAAGCCGCGGCACCCGGTTCGACAACGCCTGGGCCAACCATCCTGTGTGCGGCCCCTCAAGAGTGAACCTGATGACAGGCTGGTATCCACACACCCGTGGTCATCGCACCCTGACCCATTTGTTGACGCCGGAGGAACCTAATCTCCTGAAGTACCTGAAAGAAGGTGGTTATCAGGTTGCCTGGGCTGGCGCCCGGGGAGATGTTTTTGCCCCGGGAGTGACCGAACAGTCAACCCATTTCTGTGGTTGGACAACCAAACCTGTGCGGGAACAAATGGGTATGGGACCACAATTTCCTGAAGGTTCAGCACTTTACGATGCTTTTTATCATGGTATCCGTAGATCAAATTCGAACTGGATAGACTTTGACGAGGCCGCAACGCAAACAGCAATCGATTGGCTGGAAAGTGAACCGGGTGGTCCCTGGTGTCTCTGGGTTCCCCTTATATTCCCCCATCTTCCATTTGAAGTCGAACAAAGTTGGTATGACATGTATGCGGGCGATACTGTGACTCCCAGATTTGTCGGAGAAGGGACAAACAAACCCGGACACCATGCCGCCATTCGTGAAAAACTGGGTACCGGTCGTCTGAGTGAAGCACAATGGCAAGAAATCACGCGAACATATTACGCCATGATTTCCAGGGTAGACGCTCAACTTGGTAGAATCGTTAGCGCCATGGATAAGCAAAACCTCACGCAGAACACATTAACTTACTTCTTCACTGACCACGGTGAATATCTGGGTGATTTTGGACTTGTTGAGAAATGGCCATCGGGTCTGGACAGGTGCCTGTTACAGAATCCATTGATCGTCGCAGGCCCTGGAGTTAAAGAAAATGAGACGGCTTCATCGTTTGTGGAGATGGTCGATATATTACCCACCGTACTGGAGCAGGCCGAGATACCGGCGACCCATACACATTTTGGCAAATCCCTGGTTCCTGTACTGAACGATCATAAAATAATTTTAAGGGGCGAAGCATTCTCAGAGGGCGGGTTCACCATCGATGAAATTAGCCTGTTCGAGGAAGCGGGAGGCGAGTACGCCAAGAAGGCACAATTACAAAAGGCGCTACCGAAGCTTGTGGGTAAAGCAATCTCTTTAAGAACCGCGGACTATACCTATATTTATCGACTCTACGAACAGGATGAATTATATGACAGAATCGCAGACCCGAATGAAACGGCAAATATCATCGGGACTGCAGAACAGGCACAGGTCGCAGGGGAACTAAAGGACAAAATATTACATTGGCTGGTTTCGACTACCGATGACATTCCCTGGCAAGCAGATCCAAGGTTTCCCAAAATACAACATGGACAGCACACGCAGTTCGACTAAACAGGCACACTCAGAAAGCCTCATCCATTCCATAAGCCTGCATCTGTGAAGCAAACCCTGCGACATTGTGACTCATGATAAGCAGATCATGATTGTCACCATGGCTATCTTTTACCTGGTCACGAAACAGTGCTTCGTTTTTGAAACCCATCTCCTCAAAGACAGCAATAGCACTTTCCTGATCCAGCGTCATTCTTACCGTCAGCTTCTCTAATCCCTGGGCTAGTCCAATCAGGAAGCTCTCCTGGATTAGCTCCCGACCAAGGCCGGTTTCCCGGGCCTCTGGCAGAATCAGGACCCTCAATTCACCGACGTGTGCAGACCATGACATTTTGTCCATCACAACCGCTGTTGTGCCGAGGACTTTACCGTCACGCCTTGCGACAACACTGACAATATCACCCCGGGCAATACTCTCACGCCAGGCTTTCAAAACCTTCGGTTCCTGAATATTACGATTAAGGAACAACAGATCCATATTCGGCAGTGCAACTGCAAATTCATGGATATCTTTTGCGGATGGGTCCTGAAGCAAGTCCAGGTCTGCTAGCCCGTCCTTAAGTTTAATCTGGCGCGGATATCTTTGTTCGAGACCACTCACACTGACCGCTCCGACAACCAGAGATCAATCTGTGGCCAGAGCCTGCGGACCGCATTCGGTCCGGCAATAAGACTCACGTGCCCGCCTTTTAACAGAAGCTCATATTTGTCTTTCGAACCTATTTTTTCCAGCAGCGGTTTAGTCGCCTTATAGGGAGCGATGTGATCATGTTCCGCCATTGCATTCATCACTGGAATTTTAATATCGGCAATATTGGCACTGACACCATCAACAACGAGTTCACCAGTGTAAAGCTTATTGGCCCACATTAATTCCCGCGTGGTTTCACGATAGTATTCGCCGGCCAAAGGCAAAGTTTCATTACCCCACCGTTCGAAGGCTCGATAGGAACGGACATAATCGTCATTCCACATTTCATTCCAAACCCTCAGCCTACCCGCTGTCTTCTGCGCTGGCCTCAACATCTCAAATGACTGTTCAATAAATTCAGCCGGTACAATACCCAGGGTATCAACAAGCTTGTCAACATCAAGATATCGCTCATCTGACCAGTGTCGCATAAGACCCATCTCGTGCCAATTAACCGGTGTTGTCATGCAAACCAGATTCTTTAGCGGCCCATTTAAATGAGTTGCCGCATAAATCAGGGATAGAACGCCGCCCATACAGTAACTCACCATATTGACATCTTCTTCACCGGTAATTTCCTGAACCTTTTCAATACAGGTTGGCAGGAAATCCTGGGTGTAGTCCGCTAAACCGAGCCCCCTCTCGGAGGATACCGGCGCATCCCAGTCGATCATAAAAACATCAAAGCCATGATCCAGCAAATACTCCACAAGGCTCTGACCCGGTAATAGATCAAACACATAACCCCTGTTAGTTGTGGCCATGACCAGGATGATGGGTATCCGGTAAATCTCATCAACCCTGGGGTGGTAATGATAAAGTTGTAATGTACCGCGTTCATAGACAACATCTTTAGGTGTCATTCCTACTGCCGCTTTACCTGAGCTGACAAACTGGACGCCTTTAACGCTGCGCGCAATGGTTTTGTCGACCATCTCTCGCATCTGGTCAATCAATTTTTCATCAACCGCCGATTCTGCCATCACTTGGCTCCCTTTTTGTTTGATTCTGAAGATTTTAAGGCTGCAGGTTTTCTGGTCCTCGGTGGACTCTTTCGCTTTTTCTGACCGTCTACGGACCCTTCAGGTGCAAACTTTTTGATTGAGGTTTCTATTCTCGCAAGACGCCGATCAACATCACGAATATCTTCACTGAGCTGTAAAATATCTTCCCTGGAAGGCAAATTGAAATTCGCCAATTGCCTGGCCATCATTTCGCCGAACCCCCGTTGAAATTCCAACTGGAAGTTTTGCATCTGATTCATGGATTTACTGAATTCGTCCGTCGCCATAAACTGATTTGAGAATTTATCTGCTGCCCGTTCCCATTGAGTAACCCAATCTTGAAAAACTGCGGCTGGATCTGTTGGTTTTTCATCTGCCATAACGCTCTCTCACCTGTCTCGGTTGGTCAATGTATTACACTCTCGCCTGATTGGTATTCTCACGCAATAGGTTTCAACTAACAATTATATTTTCAGGATTCCAAAAATAAAGTCCTGGGCACAGATTTGATAAAGAGCTATTTTTTCATGGTTTCTGAATGAGCGCACAAAACCCTCCCTTATATCTACTCTACCTTGCTTTGCCAATTTTAGACCGGCTCCGCCTTCACCTCGGTAATTAGCAACATCTACCAATACTCTGTGCAACTTTTAGGCATTTCACAGGAATTAACGGCAGACCTTTGTGAAAGCAGCGCCTGTCTATCGTTCAAGTCGACACGATGGGTTAGAATTCATTTTTTTGAATTCCGAGATCACCTGATGCCGAACATTCTGCTGTTGTTACTCTTGAGTTTTTCCGGACAACTGCTTGCGGAAAGCAAACCCCTGGACGAACAAACCCAACAGGAGCTGGAGCAAACCATTAAGTCCGACCCTTCCAGGTTAAAGGCATATTATTTTCTTGCCCGGGCCTACCTCGGTTTAGACGGAGCAGATCAGGGATCGGGGGGGCTCAATATAAATCAGGACCTTGAGACCTCAGGTGCTTACTATGATGACGCACTGTTACAACTTGAACGAGGTGAAACACAAGCTGCAATCATCCAGTTGTCCAACGCAATCAAATCTGACCCGAGTAACCTTTCCGCCTATCTATTACTCGCTGAGACCTATAAAGACCAGAATCAATATGGTGCTGCAGAACTCAATTATCGCGAGGCATTGAGATACGGTGCTGATCCCAATTTGGTGTTTTTGCAACTGGGAGAGGTATTGCTCGCGAGCGAGCAATTTGAAAAGATTTTCATTGATCTTTCCCTCTCGAATTTACCAAACGATCTGAAGCCCGGGGTTCGTGTGATGCATGGCCGGGCATATATGGGTACCAGAGAATATGGAAGAGCAGAGAAAGTATTAAACGATGCCATAGAAAGTGATCCGAACCTGGTCACAGCCCGAATTGAGCTTGCACGATTATCAGTATTCAGGGGAAATACCGGGGATGCACGTAAACATCTGGATATGGTCTCGGCTGCGGGCGAATACCTCCCAGACTATTGGCTGATATCCGGGGAGATAGAACGGCTTGAGGGGCATGATACCGGGGCGCTGGCGGACTACTCCAGGGCACTTGAGCTCAAGAAAGATTTTTTGCTGGCGCTCCACGCGGCTGCAGACTTGAATCTCAGGATCGGAGATACTGCCGCGGCCGGGTTAATTATCGCAGATATTCGGGAATTCTATCCGGAGGATCTTCGCGGCCTGTTATTGGCGTTAACCCTTGCGTCACAAAAAAATGCCCCGAATGAACTGGAGCAACTCATTTTTGATGCAAAGGCTGTGATCGACACCATCGACTACAACAAACTGCAGGAAGACCCCTACACCCTGATCATCGTCGGTAGTATTCACCACATTTCAGGCCGCATGACAGAAGCATCATCGGCACTGGCGCAATATCTCGAGTTCTCACCTTCGGACCTGTACGCGGTTCGACTACTAGCCAGCGCACAACTCGAGTTGCAACAAACAACCGCCGCGATAAGAACCCTGAATAACGCCAGTAAGTATTACCCGGAGGATCCTGATCTGGCACTACTCTATGCTGAAGCACTTATCCAACAAAAGAAATATGTCGCAGCCTTACCCTATCTCAACAGGTTTATTGATAATCAACCGAACCACAAAGAGGCTCGCCTCCAGAGAGCCAAATTAAATGCAAGCCTGGGCAATATGCCCCCCGCCATCGCAGAACTGGAGGCACTCCGGGCGCAGGATTCAGATCCGTCTATTGTCGTCACCTTAAGCAATCTCCTGCTTGCGACCGGAGCCTACGACCGGGTGATTGCCCTGGTTGCAGAAACAGGGCCACAATCTAACGGAATCATTGATGCCGATGTGATCCGCGGGAAGGCCTACATAGGCCAGGGACATACCGCTAAAGCCAGGGCAGCATTTAGCTCAGCACTCATGAAAGATCCGAAATCAGCCTCGGCTGCATACAATATCGCTTTGCTGGATTTACGCAGCGGCGACTTGAATGTCGCTCGCAAAGGATTCAAATCCGTGTTGGCTTCGAATCCAGGACACCGGCCCTCCCTGATTCAACTCTCAACCATGGCCGAGAAATCCGGTAACCAGCGAGAAGCTATCCAGTACCTTAAAGATGCGCTGGCGATCGAATCCGATGTCGATAACCATGTCCACCTCATCAATCTCTTAATTCTAAATCAGCGGGATCAGGAAGCGCGGGACAATTTGACCAGTCTACGCCTTGCCTACCCCGAAAGTCTGAAGGTCATGGCGACAGATGCAAAATGGAATATTCTCAATGAAAACCGGGAACGCGCCAGCCAGATTTATGTGAATATGCGCGACCAGGCACTGGCAAACAAATCAGTAGATAATCTGGTTGCGATCGCCAGATATCAATTGGAACTCGATGACGACAAAAATGCCTTTGATACCCTGGATGAAGCGCAAAAACTGGACGAGTCAAATCTTTCTGTGCTCATCGCCCGCGCCGAGTTTAAAGAGCATGAAGAAGATTACAAACAAGCGCTTGCCCTTGCTCTTGAGGTCATCAGGAAAGCCCCAAATCACCCGGTAGGCTATCAGCTCAAAGGGGATATACAAATGGATCTTGGCCTTGAAGCGCAGGCCCTCGAAACCTACAAAAGTGGTCTTGACAACACCCAGGCCAATGCACCACTCATTCTTCGTTACTATAGTGCGCTGCGGGAGCAGTCCAGCCCAAAGCTGGCACTGGATTTCCTTGAAGACCATGTCCGGGCAACCAGCAATCCCGATTTCACCATATTAAGGGTGATAGCCGGTGCCTACGCCGATGCAGGTGAGTCAGCAAAATCAATTGCACTCACCGAAACACTGTTAAAAAACCAGCCATCAGATCCTATTCTATTGAACAACCTGGCATTGCTGTATTTTAAAGCCGACGATAAACGGGCGAAAGCACTGGCACAACGCGCTTACGATCTTGCACCGGACAACTATGCCATCATGGATACGCTCGGCTGGATTCTGGTTAACCAGAATGACGTATCCCTTGGGGTTACATTACTCCGGAATGCACTCGCAAGGTCGGCAAATGTCCCGGAAATCAGATATCACTATGCTGTCGCACTACACAGGAACGGCCAATCCAGCACCGCCAAAGAGGAACTCAGGTCTTTACTTGGGGAAGGAAAACAGTTCAAGGAGATTGAAGCTGCCCGCGCCTTATACAAACAACTTTAGTGGTAAGAACATGCACAAGTTGGTTAGTGGATACCTGTTTTAAAGGCTATCAGTAATTGAAACAAAGGGTAATTTTGGTAAGAGGTGATTGGCACCTGACCAGGTTCCGACCCAGCGCAACGTCAGGCATGGGTCCGCACCCGATATGATCTGGTCAGCGGCAATTAGTGGCAAGCGCGCTAGAAAGCAGAAGAAGAAAGCAAAAAGCCAGAATCCGGCATTTTTACAGCCGGATTCTGGCTTTTTAGTAACCTTATAAGACTAAACTGGACGTCTTCTCGATGAGAGAAAACCCAATGCAGCGATACCAAAAAGTATCAACGTTGAAGGCTCAGGAACCGAGGTTGTTGTTGTGTAGTTAATATTGTCAATTGCACCGGACCCGTGCAGCTTGATTCTCAAAGACGTCACACCCATCACATTAAAATTGACCCTGCCCCAGGTGTTATCTCCACCGGTATTGGGTGTATAAAAAGGGCTATAGGTTTCTGTACCATACAGGGTAATCAGATTATGAACCGTATTACCATTTTCTCCGGATTCAATGTCGAAGAAATCAATACTGTTCAGGGTAACCGCTTCATCAAACATGATGTCAAAATAGCCGGCAGGTCTGGAGCCCTCATCATCCGGGTCATCGCCACAGGTTATGCCATTACACTCCCAGGGATGCTCATGGATAATAAGCACGTTACCTGGACTTGCTGTCCCAAGGTTTTGACCATTGGTGTTGAAGAAAGGTGCTTCAAGATCAGGGTCTGCCGTATTTGCAGCTTCCGTATCAAAGATGACAGCCATATTGTTAGCGCCTCGATCAACATTGTAACCGTTGATTGTGACACCATCAGACAAGGTATATTCGTCGTCGATAATTGTGCCTTTGGTGATGCCTTCAAAGGTGATGATATTATTGGCAAAGGCGGTAGAAGACAGTATCGAAGACAACAAACCGGTAACGATTCCTGCCATAAGCTGTTTTCTGTTCATCAATTTCATTTTGTCTTACCCAAAAGTTCAGGATTTATTGCCGGTAGCCTGTCATGGAAAATTCGCAGATCTACCCTGTATTCAAGTAGAGGAGCAATTACCAGACCAACTTTGTAACATGCTGATTTTAAAGAACTTGTTACCTAAGAATTTTCCCAACCCATCAATGTTGTAAATTTTTTCGACAACCAATCTGGACCAAACCTGACCACCAGTGACAGAAACTGATTATACACGGCTTAGCCCTGATCACATAGACTCCACCTGACGCAAAAAACTTGCGGATATCCCGTGACTACCGATCCGCGTTCCCTATACCCCACAATCGAAAACGGATACAGTCCCCAACTGCTGAAATTGACATGGGCGGGCATGAATTTAAAGCAACCCAGTCTAAAACCTTTGCTAAAACGACACATTAAACCTCCAGGTAAAAAGGAAACCAGTGTATGAATCGAGTGGACAACAAAGTCGCCATCGTCACCGGTGCCGGCAGCGGTATTGGTGAACGAACAGCCCAGTTACTGGCGGAGGCAGGTGCCACCGTCATCGCATCTGACATCAATCTCGCCAGTGCCGAGTCAACCGCACTATCAATCAGGG
>Ga0206123_10000952_pt1 | contig 27849 bp, 26 predicted proteins | sample Helgoland_Spring_2_FD_160086 | JGI IMG/M metagenome (GOLD analysis project Ga0206123, IMG submission 160086) | Pelagic subsurface seawater microbial communities from Kabeltonne, Helgoland, North Sea - Helgoland_Spring_Bloom_20160316_1 | ecosystem: Environmental > Aquatic > Marine > Epipelagic ...
CTACCGTTCATATGGGTGGGGCTAGCCCGACTACTGCAATCCAGAATGCAGCCGTCGCAATCGCCGCCGGGGTTGCCGAAACAATCGTCGTGGTACTGGGCTGGAACGGTTACTCAGCACTCAGGCCAAAACCAGGCAAGCCACCAGGCCGTAAAATGGGCATGACCACGCTTGCCAATACCATGCGAGACTTTTATATACCCAACGGCGTAATGCTGCCGGTGCAGATGTATGCCTGGCTCGCGACCCGACACAAACAGCTATATGGCGTGCCCGATGAAGCCATGGGCGAAGTTGCCCTGGCATGCAGGCATCACGCGAGCATGAACGAGAAAGCATTTTTCAAGGATAGACCGCTCGACATGGAAACCTACCTCAATAGCCGCTGGATTTCTGAACCTTTTCGCTTGAACGACTGTTGCCTGGAAACTGATGGCGCCTGCGCAGTGGTCATTACGAGCGCGGAGAGGGCAAAAGACTTACCTAACAAACCCGTCTACATCATGGGCGCAGCCGAGGGCCACCCCTATCCCGCCGATGATATTGCCTCACGAGAAGACCCATTCAAAATAGGCTTATCCTATGCGGCAGAAAGAGCGTTTTCGATGGCGGGGATTAAGCCGACCGATGTCGATTTTCTGGAAGTGTATGACTGCTTCACCTACGTGGTCTTGCTACAACTTGAAGCCATGGGGTTTGCTGAACGTGGGGCCATCTATGACTTCGTCAAGGATGGCAATATCCAGCTCGGCGGTAAATATCCTTTGAACACCCACGGAGGATTGCTTGCAGAAGCGCATGTCTGGGGATTGAATCATGTGGTTGAAGCCACTCGCCAGCTAAGGGGCGAATGTGGCGAACGCCAGGTACCTGATGCAGAGATATGTGCTGTTACCGGGTGGGGCGATCTCGGCGATGGCAGCATCGCTATACTGAGGAATTAGACAATGAATGAACTACCACCACCTAAACCGGTTGATCCCATCAATGCTGAATTCTGGAGTAGCTGCCAGGATAGCGTACTAAGGTTCCAACGTTGTACTGATTGCGATACTTTTCGCCACTTACCACGGTATATGTGCTACAAATGCGGCTCTTTCGAGTATGAATGGGCACCAGTAACTGGCAAGGGAACCATCTATTCATGGACCGTTACCCACCAGGTATTCCACCGATCTTTTGACGTCCCTTCGATATCTATTATTGTTGATTTTCCTGAAGGCATTCGTATGGTCAGCCATATGCCTGGGGTCAAAGCTGAAGAAATGGCGCTGGATAAAGAAGTTGAAGTGACCTTCAAACCGCTGAACGATGAATTCGTATTACCAGTATTCAAGTTCGTTAAATGAATTAATTGTTTAATAAACGATCAACCACTGGGAGACTATTCAAAGATGGCCTGGAACTATGGAGATATTTACACCGCAATAGGTGCAATAAGTAATGAGGATCAACCAGCATTAATCCATTCGGGCCCCGATGGCTCAGAAGGTATCGCTATCAGTTGGCCCGCATTCATGCGTCGAACAAATGCTCTTGCTCGACACTTGCAGGAAAGCGGTTTAAAACCTGATTCAAAAGTCGCCCATTATATGCGTAACGGCCCAGCCTATGTTGAGACTATGGTTGCATCTTTCAAAGGCAGATTCGTCCACGTAAACGTTAACTTCCGTTATCTGGATGACGAACTCCATTACATCCTTGAAAACTCTGATGCAGAAGCAGTCGTGTTCAGTAGTGAATTCAGGGAGCAGGCGACCAAACTGCGAGACCGTTTACCCGGTGTAAAAACCTGGATTGAGGTCCCTCCATATGACGAATCTGGTCTAACGGTTGCCGACTATGCACTCTCATTTAACTCGATCATAGTCGAAGGTGACGATTCAGATCTCAACATGGAACGTCGTGGTGATGATCTTCTGTTTATCTATACCGGTGGCACAACTGGCATGCCCAAAGGAGTGATGTGGGAACACGAGGCAATCTGGGCTGCAGGTGGTGCTGGTGCATCACTTCTGGATCCTGACAAGGCAGCACCTGCAACAGTCGAAGAACATGCTGACAGAATAGCAAAGGCACCCTTTAGGCCAAGATTAATGGCCGCCTGCCCCCTGATGCATGGGACCGCGATGCTTTCTGCTCTCAGCACATTGAACTCCGGCGGGTGTGTCGTAACAGTTCCAGAGCATAGCCTGGATACCCAGGCACTCTGGAAAGCAATTGACCGATATCGAGTCACTAACATGGCTATAGTTGGTGATGCCTTCGCCAAGCCTTTGCTCAAGGAACTCAACGAAAACCCCAATAGTTACGATATCAGCAGCATGATGGGAATAATCTCATCGGGCGTCATGTGGAGCCCCGATGTAAAAAATGGGCTGTTGGAACACAACACTGAGATGGTGCTACTGGATTCATTCGGTGCATCAGAAGCGATTGGTTTCGGTGTATCCAGAACTAGCAAAGAAGGTTCTTCCAAACCTGCCAAGTTTCAGATTGGCCCCGCCTGCAAGGTTTTCACTGAAGACCATAAAGAGGTTGCACCAGGTAGTGATAAACCGGGCTTCATAGCACGCAGTGGCCCAATCCCTGTTGGTTATTACAAGGATCCAGAAAAATCAGCACAGACCTTCCCAACAATAAACGGGGTCCGGTATTCAATCCCGGGTGACTGGTGCACGGTCGAAACAGATGGCATATTGACGTTATTGGGCCGTGGATCTGTTTGTATCAATAGCGGTGGGGAAAAAATCTATCCGGAAGAGGTTGAAGAAATATTAAAGACTCATCCGAATGTTGAGGACGCGTTAGTTGTCGGCCTGGCTGATGAGAAGTGGGGACAGGCAGTAACTGGAGTCGTTAAACTCGTAGACGGCACCTCTTTGGATGAGCATGAACTTCGAGAGCATGTGCGCGAACACCTGTCCGCTTACAAAATCCCAAAACGCATACTGGTAGCAGAAGCCCCCCTCCGCGCCGCAAACGGGAAGGCTGACTACAAAACTACAACCGAATTTGCCATAAGAAGCCTGGGTACTTCCTAGTTTATCAATCAGTTGAGACTCCAGGTTTTGATCTAGTCAGGAGTGACACCAATCCCGGCAATTAGACCACCATCAATCAGAAACTCACCACCACTGGAATAGCTGCTGTCTTCTGAAGCCAGGAACAGCGCTAATTTAGCTATGTCTTCTGGTTCACCCATCCTGCCGAGTGGAACCCGTGTGAATATGTTGCCCTCATTTGAATCCTTTCCGAGACCAAGGTCAGTCACCATCTTGGTATTGACCCCACCGGGGTGGATCGAGTTAACCCTTATTCCATACTGCCCAAGCTCTAGAGCAGCGACTTTGGTCATGCCCCTAACCGCAAATTTGCTGGCAACATAGGAGGTTGCAAAGGTCATACCCACCAACCCATCAATGGAGGAAATATTGATCATAGATCCGCCACCCGCTTCTTTCATCGATCCAGCGACAGTTTTCATCCCGAGAAAAACACCGACCTGATTGACGTTGATAACCTGCATGTATTCTTCAAGCGGCGTATCAATAAGTTGGTTTAACTTCAGAATTCCAGCATTATTGATCAGTATTTGCACGGGCCCAAAATTTTGCTCTGTCGCTGCGACGACGGCATTCCAATCTTCTTCACTACAAACATCATGGTGTACGTAGCTGGCATTTTCTCCAAGCTCTGCGGCGAGTGCTTCACCTTCTTCATCCAGGAGATCAGTGATCATGACCCTGGCACCTTCTTGCACCAGCAGCCTGGCCTCCGCAGCACCCTGCCCTCTTGCTCCACCAGTTACTATGGCAACTTTCCCTTCTACTCTACCCATATTTGCTCTTCCTTATCTTCTATGTTGAACATTCACCTTTTTCGTAAACTACCATACATTTATTTTTAACCAACTACCATAAACCTGCTCGGCACTCGAAATTACAACCCGTTTTCCGCTATCATTGGTACTACCTCACTGCTTGTATTTATCCCTCGAGAATGTAACTATACTTACAATATTCTGATGGGCACTAATTCATGAACTTTCTTGAGGTGTTTTCTGGTTCACAAATTGAATCAGGTATTTGGTCATTTGATTTAGCCAAAAAATTCAATGGCGCATTTGGTGGTACAAATGGCGGAGTACTTGCTGCAGTTAGCGTACATGTGGCAAAACAGGAATCATCGTTGCGGCGTCCGACTTCGGTTGATGCCCGATTTATCCGTGGATGCCCACCAGGAAAAGTAAAAGTGGAAGTTACCTCCCTCAATGAGGGGCGTACATTGAGCGTCTATAGCATTGACATCATCGGGCCTAATGGGAAGTTGTGTACTAGGGCCGGAGTCACGGTAGCTGCAGCAGATCAACTCGCGGGCCATGTGTCCGAGGACATAGATAAAGAACAGCCTCACTTCGACGAAACCGAGGCCAAAGAGTGGAAGCACCCACCAGACTTCAAGGTACCTTTGATTGATTCCTTCAAACCGACCTCCTGTCATCACCGGTGTACTTCAACTACTCGTATCACCATTCCCTGGGAAGAGCCAGATACCGCACAGGAAGCGGCCTGCGTCGTATCTGATATATCCGTAGGCCCACCGGTTGGAAGGGTCGTGAAAGGCCGAGCAGGGATCCCAAATCCCGATTTAACCCTGCGATTTTCCCCCGAATCTCAAGCGAGCAAACACGTTGAAGCTCGATGTGAACTAGTTAATCTACAACGAGGCCAAGCCACAACAAGAATTGACACCTCGTGTGGCGATAGACTTTTAGCCATTGGTGTTTCAACCACTACCTGCATACCACAATAAACAAGGCAATCCGAAAATAGTTTCAAGGAGGTAATTTAAATGCAAAATTTTGGTGAATACATCTCGATTAATGTCACCATTGATGATGATTACGTCGCCACTGTAGAAATGGACAATGGCGAGTTGAATCACTTTGATCTGGAGATGCTGGCTTCACTGGCGGATTGTTTTGAGGATCTTGATAAGGAACCTGCCTGTCGTTCCATCTTGCTCACATCAACAGGCCGCGCATTTTCCGCTGGAGCTCATTTTCAGACCGGAAGTTCTACACCCAAAGGGTTAGGTAAAGCCGGAAGGGGTCATCTTTATGATGAAGCCGTTCGGTTATTTTCCAACAAGAAGCCAATAGTAGCAGCCATCAATGGTGCGGCTATTGGTGGTGGGCTTGGCCTCACTATTGTCGCCGATTTTCGTGTTGCTTGTCCTGAAGCCAGGTTCTCAGCAAATTTTACCCGGCTAGGTATCCACCCTGGGTTTGGTTTGTCCTACACGTTACCGAAATTAATCGGCCAACAGCATGCCTATGACATGTTCTACACAGGGCGCAGGGTGAAAGGAGAAGAAGCCATGTCGATGGGTCTTGTTGATCGCCTTGTAGCCAAAGATCAGTTGATCAGCGAGGCACATGCACTCGCAAAGGAATTAGCAATCAGCGCACCACTGGCTGTCGTTTCGGTGCGCGAAACCTTACGCGCAGGATTGCCGGAAAAAGTGAAAGAAGCAACAGACCGAGAGCTATCGGAACAAAATTGGTTATTCAAAACCGATGATGCCAAAGAAGGCGTTCTGGCTACCGCAGATCGAAGAACACCCAACTTCACGGGAAAATAGAGGCTGTTGATGCAAGCATTTACAAACCTGTTCGACCTCACTGAAGAACAAAGACTGGTTCAAGACACCATCAGGAAATTCGCCAGAGATGTTGTCGCACCACGCGCACAGCAAATTGATGCTGCGGCTGAATATCCGCAGGATATGTTCGATGAATTACGAAAATTGCAGTTGTTCGCGCTACCGTTTCCTGAAGAATATGGTGGTGCAGACAGCGTTCTCACGTCCTGCATTGCGGTAGAGGAATTAGGCAGGGTTTGTTACAACACGGCCTATCTTCTGATTGTCCAATGGGTACCTTTCGGCGCCATTCTCGCCGGTGGATCACAGCAACAAAAAGATCGATTTTTACCAGGGCTTGCCAGTGGCGAGCTGCGCTCTGCAATCGCAGTTACTGAAGCAAGCGGGGGCTCTGATGTCGCTGGTATTTCGACAAAGGCTGAACCATGCGATGGCGGTTATCTACTCAATGGTAGCAAGATCTTTTCAACCAACTCTGCTATCGCCGATTTTGTCGTCGTCGCGGCGAAAACAGATCCATCGAAACGACACGGTGGCATCAGCGTGTTTATTGTCGAAAAAGGATCGAAGGGATTTACCATCGGACCCTCGGAGAACAAGATTGGCTCAAGAGGAGTACCCTCATCACCACTGTATTTTGATGATTGCTTCGTGCCGAATGAACTGATGTTGGGTGCTGAAGGCAAAGGATTCCAACTCATCATGGAGGCTTTTAACAAGAGCAGGCCAATAATTGGTGCCCGGGGAGTAGGTCTTGCTCAAGGGGCACTGGATTTAGCACTTGATTTCGTGAAACAAAGGCAGGCTTTTGGCCAATCAGTTGGGGATTTTCAAGGTGTGCGCTGGATGCTGGCTGATATGGCTATGCAAACCGAAGCATCAAGATTGCTGGTCTACAAAGCTGCTGCCGCTGTTGACAATGGACTCTCGGGGAAAGCATTGGCACCAGTTGCAGCCATGGCAAAATGTTATGCGACCGATACAGCCATGAAAGTAGCGACCGATGCCTTTCAATTATTTGGTAGTGCCGGCGTTTCCACAGGTAATCGAATTGAACAATATTTTCGTGATGCCAAGGTACTACAAATCATTGAAGGTACCAACCAGATACAACGCAATATTATCGGCAAGCATTTAGCAGAAAGTTAGCGCGTTTGTGACTAAAGGAATTAGTTCCATGTCAAAATTTGGTGAATATAGCCCTCTTAATGTCACACTCGACAGCGATTATGTTGCGACGATTGAGATGGACAATGGTGAACTGAATTATTTTGATATAGAAATGCTCAGCTCGCTCGCTGATTGCTTTGAAGCACTGGACCGGGAAGAGAATTGTCGGGTCTTGTTGTTAACTTCCAACGGCAGAGCCTTTTCCGCTGGCGGTAATTTTCAGAGCGGAAGCCCAACTGCAAAGGGGCTTACAAAAAAAGGAAAAGGACACATATACGATGAAGCCGTTAGACTGTTCTCTAACAAAAAGCCAATTGTTGCGGCAGTAAATGGTGCCGCAATCGGTGGTGGCCTAGGGTTAACCCTGGTTCCCGACTTTCGAGTCGCTTGTCCTGAAGCAATATTTGCTGCTAACTTCACACGATTAGGTTTTCATCCGGGATTTGGCCTGACCTACACACTGCCGAACCTCATCGGCCAGCAACATGCGCATGATATGTTTTATACAGGTCGCAGGATAAAAGGCATCGAAGCCTTGAAAATGGGTATGGTTGATCGTTTGGTACCCAGGGAAGATTTACTCGAAGAGGCTCACGCATTCGCGAAAGAACTGGCAATCAGTGCACCACTCGCGGTTGTCTCGGTTCGTGAAACTCTTCGTGCAGGACTACCAGAAGCAGTAAAAGCAGCCACTGACAGAGAGCTTAGCGAACAAAATTGGCTATTCAAAACCGAAGATGTCAAGGAAGGTATTACCGCGACAGCTGAACGTAGGACACCAACGTTTAAAGGCAGATAGGTATCCGAACCGGGCATCTTCCATCTTTATGGGTACACAAATCAGGCACTTAAAGTGACTGGCAGACAAAAGGGAAATAACTAATGAGTGAACTTCGAACTGTGGGGCTGGGGCTTGGCTGGGATGAGCTAAAGGTGGGTGACAGATTCAAGACCATTTCCAGAACCGTCACAGAAACTGACCTGGTGAATTTTATTAACACCACTGGTATGTTGGAAGTATTATTTACCGATGCAGAATATGCGAAAGAACACGCCCCTGGCGGTGGCAGGCTCGTACCAGGTGCTCTGGTTTATTGTTTCGCTGAGGGGTTATTGGTTCAAAGTACGCTTCAACACACCGGGCTTGCCTTCCTTGAGATGTCCTTTCAGGTTAAAGGCCCCACTTTCGTCGGAGACACCATTCACGTGGAAGTTGAAGTCCTGGAAAGCAGGCCAACATCAAAATCCCCCGATCGTGGAGTCATCAAAACAAAAAATCGCATTTTGAACCAGGATGGTCAAGAGCTCATCGTTTATGAACCCGTTCGGCTCGCTGCAAGCAGTGAAATGAAAAACGCCAGTTGAGCATGGCCTATCAATCCATATTTACCCAGGATCTCTTTCGGGGTACAAGGGTTATAGTCACCGGGGGTGGCTCGGGAATTGGTCGTTGTATCGCTCATGAATTGGCTAGCCTGGGTGCTGACCTGTTATTGCTGGGACGCACAGAATCAAAATTGGCCAGGGTTAAAAAAGAGATAGTGGAGGATGGCGGAACCGCGCGAATTGCTACCTGCGATGTTCGGGAGTCTAGTCAGGTAGAAGATGCCATCGGAAAATCTGAACCCGTCGATGCTCTTGTTAATTGTGCCGGTGGACAATTCCCAGCTTTGCTTAGCGAAATGTCAGCCAATGGATTCGAAGCTGTCATACGCAACAATCTAGTGGGGACTTTTAATGTGTCAAAAGCTGCATTCGATCATAGCCTGCGTAGCAGGGGTGGCAATATTATTAACATCACGGCCAATGAAGAAGGTGGCGTTCCATTAATGGGGCACACTGGAGCAGCACGTGCAGCTGTACATAACCTGACACAAACAGCCGCACTTGAATGGGCTGAATTTAATATTCGAGTCAATGCAGTAGCACCGGGATACATTGCCTCCAGTGGGTTCGACACCTATACCGACGAAAGAATGCTCAGAGCGATTGAACACTTCCCCGAGACGACACCTATGGGGCGTGTCGGCACTGAAGCTGAAATCAGCGCGATGGTTAGCTTCCTGTTAAGCCCTGCTGCTGCGTTCATCACCGGGCAGATATTCAGGGTCGATGGAGGAGCCAGCCTAAATGTAGGCAGCGCCATGTTAATACCTGACAATGCGAGCGAATCAAAACCCTTCGATGCTTTTCATCGCTCGCATAACAATAATCAATTCGATTAAAGTGCAAAACTTCTCTTTAAACATTGGTGAAAATCAATGGCAGGTACCACTCCAGAAGCTAATAGTGTTGATCTAATTATCCCAGCAATCACCCGTGCTGCCAGCGGACCGTTAATATATCCCCTAGCACCCGACTCAGAATCGGCTGGCAACACGGTGGAGATAAGCTAAAAAGGATACTTAAGAGCCGAGTTTTGCTTTCAATCTGCGGTGAAAATGCTGAAGCGCGGGCTCATTTCGGCCGAACACCATATCTCCACCTCTTGACGGAAAATCTTTCTGGATATTCGTGGCTAAAGGGAAGTCTTCCTGAAGCACAGTCGCCATTAGCAGGTCCATGTTCTTTGACCAGTATTGACTTGCTGATTCTGTTGTAGAGGCTTCGGGTGTGTAGAGTGATACATGCATCCGCGATTCATTAGGTGACTCACCCGGATAAACTCGCCATGTTTCCAAATGATCACCTTGCATGATGAAAACGGTGTTTGGAAATAATACATAAATAATTGCTGAATGCTGAATCAGGTCCCACTTATGTTCTGGAATATCCTTCAGTTCATCCAATGTTTTTCTCGCAGCCACCATCCTCAAGTGGTTTCCTTGCGCAGTAAATACACTCAAATTATTGTGAAGTATCGGCGCCACAGTTTCGCGGTGCAGGCTATTTAGATGATACGTTTCTAAAAAAGTATCGATCACCAATTTCCAGTTAACCTTGGCTTCGAGAACACGAGTCTCAAAATGATGATAATTTTCTATCTCATAGGAGATGAGATCCGATTCAAACCCCGCTAGAAATCCGGATGGATCAATTGAATCTCCTTGAGTCGGCTTCACGAAGATTAGACCGCCATGCTCTACAACCGGTAATTGGTGCAGGCCAAACTCTATCTTATCCAGTTCAGCGAAACCTTCATCAAACGGGATTGAAACAAGATTCCCACTATCGGCAGCATATCTCCAAGAATGATAGGGACAACGCAGTTGTCGAAGGCCGCTGCCATTGTCGCAGGCAAGCCGCGCGCCGCGGTGACGGCAGACATTGAGATAGGCTGCTACGCTCCCCTCCTTCCTCCTGACAACGATGATGGGAACACCAGAAAAATCATCACAATGGTAATCACCAGGTTTCGGCATCTCACAACTCAGGCAAATCAACAGGGGATACTGCCTGAAAAAGAGCGCCTCCTCCCTTTCGCTGACTTCCTGAGAGAAGTAGTCCAGCGCAGGTTGTTTGTAGACGGTGTCAGCGAGGTCTGTCTGTTTATTATCTTTCAGCGCAAACAATCGTTCTGCAATATCAACTTGTAATTTTTGATCCACTTCCTGTCCCCTGAGCTCTCTGCGGTTGCAGAGCATTTTCCGCTTTCATTATTCTGCTCGATTATTCAGTATTCTACCTAAAATGGGGTTTTCGCTTTTCACGAAAAGCACTTAGCCCCTCTGCGACATTGTCACTTCTTAAGGCCGGTACCGCGAAGTTCTGCTCCAGCTTTAACGCATCTTGCAAAGACAAATCAGCACCTTGCCTGGTTAATTTTTTCATTGCTGCGAGACCTTCCGGGTTTTTTAGCGTAAGCGTTCTAGCGTACTCATATGCCGATGAACCCAATGTCGCTGACGGAACTACGTGGTTTACCAAGCCCCATTCTTCGGCCTCCTTTGCCGTCAGCCAACGTGCAGAATACATTAAATCAAGGGCTCTTCTCATTCCGACTATTCTGGGTAGTCTCTGAGTGCCACCCCAACCTGGCACCAGACCATACTGCGAATGCTGACAACCGATTCTGGCATCCTCCTCAGCGAAAACCACATCCGCACACATCATTAGTTCCAGGCCACCGGCCAGGCAATACCCATTGACTTCGGCAATGACAGGTAAGGAGGATGATTCGATTTTTTGCATGACGGAGTGGCCATAGCCGATGAATTGATCAAGTAATTCTCGGGATCGGCTATGCTCTTTCACCTCGATAAGATCTGCACCCGTACAGAAGTGTTTGCCGGAAGCTTTAATAACAATCGCTCGTATGCTTGTATCTTGCTCGGCTTGTTCAATTCCGGACTCGATACCTTCCAATAGTGACTGGGAAATACAATTAAACTTATCCGGGCGGTTCAGGGTGACTACGGAAACCCGGTCCCTGGATTCATAAATAACCGATTCACTCATCTGGAATTACTCCATAAATTGCAATCAGAAGAACAATTGCTCACTTTAATCAACATGCAGATTCGGACCTGGTGACACCCCAGATGTCAGCCAATCATGCTGTAACCACCACTCACGCTTAGCACCTGGCCCGTCACATGCCCTGCCACTGCATTCGAGGACATAAACAACACTGCATTAGCAAGATCAGTTGGCCTGCCGAGTTTCTTGAGGGGCAAGGTAGCGGCAATTTTTTCAAATTGTTCTGCCGTAAACATGGCAGAGCGATCTGCCCACATGCTGCCATCACTGACTTCCTCACTTTCATCAGGAATTGTTACTCCAGGGCAAACAACATTACATCGAACGCCATATCGGCCATTCTCTTTGGCGATAGTTTTCATAAAACTGTTGATGCCCGCTTTCATACCACCGTAGACGGCTTCACGTGCCTCCCCCTGCCGACTGGCATCAGAACTAATCGACACAATTGCACCACCTGATTTCACCATATGCTCCAATACCGTATAGGTACAGTTCAACATACCGACAAAATTGATCTTGATGATTTTTTCCCAAAACTCAGGCGTTGTCTGTGTGAAAAACATTAGCTCATCCCAACCGACATTGTTCACAAGAACGTCCACACCCCCGAATTTATCCACGGCCTGACCAACCATCGACTGTACCTGCGCCATGTCCGTAACATCCGTCTTGACAACCTGAACGCCTGCGGCACCTAACTTACGCGCTTCATCCGCTACTTTTTCCGCCAGCACCTCATCAAGTTCAGCAATGGTGATATTTGCACCCTCGCGTGCGAAGCCAAGGGTAATCGCCCTGCCAATATTAGAAGCACCTCCTGTCACGATAACTGATTTATTGACAAGTTCCAGATCCATATTTCATTCTCCAATTTGCACTCTATAAAACTATTCCCTTCCTTTGCTTACCTGACGTTCATATTCTTTGTATCGGCCTTCAATAAGGCACGGCTATTCGGCCAATTTTCTCTCGGGCGATAATCATCTTTTGAACCTGCTGGGTACCATCGCCAATTTGTAATCCCAGCACATCCCGCAGCCGTTGTTGATGCGGCAAGTCACGGCTATACCCATAGTGCCCGTGTAGCAGCAGCGCAGTATGAATAGCGTCAAAAGCGACACGAGGTGCCCACCATTTACACATGGCAGCCTCTGATGTATGTGGTTCTCCCTGGTCTCTTAACCATAAGGTTTTGTAGCAAAGCAACTTCGCCGCGTAGAGCAGGGTTTCCGCCTCCGCCAAGGGCTCACTCACACCCTGGAACCGCCCGATTGGACCACCGAATGCCTCGCGTTCCTTAACATATTCCCAAGACTCAGCGATGGAAGCCTCTGCGCAAGCAACGCATTGCAGACCAATCAGTGCCCGACTGTAGTCAAAGCCACGCATCACGACGCGGAAACCCTGATTTTCAGCACCAATTAAGGCTTCTTCAGAGACAACAACTTCATCAAAGAAAACCGAGCCACGACCTACTGCAGCGGAACCAAGATCATCGAAACGAGAGGCGCTTATGCCCACTGAATCCATAGGCACTAAAAAAGCAGATATTCCACCTGCACCATTCAACTCCCCGGTACGCGCAAATACAACTATATCAGTCGCTTGATCTGCCAGAGAAATAGACGTTTTTTCGCCGTGCAAAATATAGTCACTGCCTTTTTTTGTCGCTCGGAGGTTCAGGTGAGCAGCATCTGAACCTCCACCCGGCTCAGTGAGTCCTAGAGCAACAATAGTCCTTCCCGCACAAATGCCATCAACGATACGCCCAGCGACTTCTTCAGCGGCATGTTGCGCAATCAACGTCCCCAGGAGTGAGCCGAGAAGCTGTATGTACGATACATTGAAGTCAGCTCTCGCAACTTCCTCTACTGCAATGCCAGCAGTGACACTATCGAGTCCAAGGCCGCCAAACTTCTCCGGCAACTCAGGACCAATCATTCCAAGAGCACCCATTTGCAAGCACAGCGCTTTATCGATAATTTGCTCTTGCTCTCGCTGCCGATAGTATGGCGCGAGTTCTTTCGCACCAAAGCGCTTGATGGTTTCCTGAAAAAGATTCTGTTCCTGCGTGAATGAAAAATCCATTAGTTATTCCTAGATCAACGCAGATTTACTTCGCAAACTTTCGGAAGTCCGGCTTACGCTTTTCAGCCAGCGCCTCGACGCCTTCTCTTGATTCATCAGAGTCATAGTACATTTTCAGGGAAACAAATCCCTGATTACCGATACCACGGATATGTTCACTATCTGCATTAAAACTACGTTTAGCAATCATCAATGCTGTCGGGCTTTTTTCCATAATTTCATCGCACCACTTCTCTATCTCAGCATCAAGCTGATCATCGGCGACGCAAATATTGGCAAGCCCCATATCGACTGCTTCCTGCCCGGAATAACGCCGGCACAAATACCATATTTCTCGAGCCTTCTTTTCACCAACACAGCGAGCAAGGTAAGCAGTACCATAACCAGGATCGACAGAACCCATTTTTGGCCCAACCTGACCAAATACTGCACTTTCAGAACAGATCGTCATATCACAAATGGTCGCGAAGACATTACCTCCACCAATGGCATAACCCTGGACCCTGGCAATAACAGGTTTGGGCACATCCCTTATCGCTGCATGCAGATCTTCAACCGGCAGCCCGATCAGACCACGACCATCATAATTACCATCATGAGCTGATTGATCACCACCCGTACAAAATGCCTTGTCACCGGCACCAGCAAATACGATGACACCAATATTTGGATCGTAACCCGCCTTATTAAAAGCTTTGATCAACTCTTCACAGGTTGTTCCACGAAATGCGTTATAAACATCCGGGCGGTTGATGGTAATCCACGCTGCTCCATTTCGTTCTTCGTATAGAATATCGTCGTAGTTCATCGTAAGTCTCCTTCTATTACAAATTGGTCTTATGCAAAATATCTCTTCGACAAGATACCAGCAAATCAAACTCTCTGTTTAGAACCTCATGAATGATGTTTCTTCGTCGACGTGCTCTACCGGTCCCTCAGTTGGTCATTGGTAGCAGGCCCACCATCGGCATAGAAAAATAGGTATTGCAAAATATAGTAAACATGGTTACATTTTTAAATGGAAGTGACCAGCCCTGTAACTAGAATTGTCTGAATTAGTGACCAGGAAATAGGCATTCCCATAATAAAATTCACAAAACACAGGCCTGTAACGAGAATACCATGACTAATAATGATCCGACTTCTTCTTCAATCGATGCTGATACACAAAGGTATGATGCCATCATCATCGGTGCAGGTATGGCTGGTATGTATCAACTCTACAGGCTCCGGCAGGCTGGTCTATCTGTGCGAGTCTTTGAAACGGGCTCAGGAGTCGGCGGCACTTGGTACTGGAATCGCTACCCAGGTTGCAAATTCGATTCAGAGAGTTATAGCTACGGATATTCGTTCTCAGAAGAATTACTGGATGAATGGGAGTGGAGTGAACACTTCTCGAGGCAACCCGAGACCGAGAAATATCTAAACTTTGTCGCTGATAAATTCGATTTACGCGAGAACATGGAGTTTAACAGCCGAATTGAATCTGCCAGATTTGACGAAAACAATAATCGGTGGGATATTAAAACAGACAACGGCATAAAAGCTTCCGCGCCATTTCTAATCACCGCTGTTGGGCCGCTTTCTGCCCACACCATGCCAAACTATAGTGGAATGGATAGTTTTAAAGGTGGTTCCTGGCATACGGCTAGATGGCCAAAAGAATCAATCGATTTCAGTGGCAAACGAGTGGCAGTGATTGGTACCGGCGCAACAGGTGTGCAGGTCATACAAGAGATGGCACTGATGGCTGAACACCTGACAGTATTTCAACGTAATCCCAATTGGTGTGCGCCTTTGAATAACGATGTCATCACCTCTGAGGAACAAAAAGAAATCAAAGCCAGCTACCCTGAGATATTCAGGAAATGCAGCGAATCTCATGGCTGTTTTATTCATTCTCCCGACATGCGAAGTGTATTTGAAGTTACGACTGAAGAACGTGATGCGCTTTATGAAAAACTTTATGCGGACAAAGGATTTGGCATCTGGGTCGCCAGTTTTTACGATACCCAAATGACAGAAGAAGCGAACCAGTCAAGGACTGAGTTTGTTGCCAATAAAATCCGCTCGAGGGTGAATGATCCAAAAATCGCAGAAAAATTAATTCCCACCGATCACGGCTTTGGTACGAAACGCGTACCACTTGAAACCAACTACTATGAAGCCTACAACAGGGACAATGTACGCCTTGTTGATATCAGGGAAACACCAATTGAAGAGATTACACCGAACGGTCTTAAAACCAGCGAAGAGGATTTTAGTTTTGACTACATCATTTACGCCACCGGCTTCGATCCTGTCACAGGCTCTCTCAATCGCATTGATATCACCGGAAAAGACAATAAAAAACTTAAAGAAAAATGGGCGGATGGTCCCCTCACATACCTCGGGATACAAAGCACAGACTTCCCCAACATGTTTACGCTGGTTGGACCACACAACGCCGCCACCCTTTGCAACATACCAAGATGCATTGAACAGAATGTTGATTGGGTGACCAACTTATTGGAACATATGCGTGCCAACGACCTCACGCTTGTGGAACCAAAACCAGAGTCAGAGAAAACCTGGACCGAGGAAGTGCTTGCTGTCGGAGAAATGTCACCTTTCATGAAGGTCAACTCGTGGCTTTCAGGCGTCAATTCGAATGTTCCAGAGAAACAAAAGCGCACCTTCCAGGTTTATGCAGGGGGGGCACCAGCATACAGAGAGCATTGCGAAAATGAAGCTAACAGTGGCTATGCTGGTTTTTCCTTAAGCTAATCTATTTCACGAGAAACCGCACCATGACTGGAATTAGCCACGAAATTATTGCACAACTCACGCCAACCGGTGAGCTGCGCGCCGCAATCAACATGTCGAATTTTCTATTGGTAGTCGGGAAAACTGATAGCGGTGAACCGCTGGGCCTATCACCAGATCTTGCGAAAGCAATTGCAGATGCACTGGGAGTACCGATTAGATTCATCCCCTTTAAAACGCCAAAAGAAATTTCAGATTCGGCAGGTGAAGGACTCTGGGATATTGGCAACATCGGTGCAGAACCACAACGTACTAAAAGAATGGATTTCACTGCGCCTTATGTGGAAATCGAGTCAACCTATCTGGTACCTGCTGGCTCCACAATCCAGTCAATTGATGAGGTAGATCAACCCGGAAAACGTATTTCATTCGCAGCCGGTAGCGCTTACGGGTTGTGGCTAGAAAATAATATCAAGAGTGCAGATTTAAGGCCTACGGGAATCAAACAAGCTTTCAACCAATTTGCTGACGAAAAGATGGATGCCTACGCAGGTTTGCTCCCGCATCTACTTACCTTGGTCAAAGAGTTACCAGGCGCACGGGTTCTCGATGGCAAATTCGCCTCGGTACAACAAGCTGTAGGAGTAAACAAGGGAAACCCTGAGGCATTGGCGTGGTTGAGCCAATTTGTTGATGAAGCCAAAGCCAGTGGTCTTATTTCGAGCCTAATTGAAAAGCATGGCGTTCAGGAGAAACTTTCCATTGCGCCTTAACTTAAACGATTTCCACAACAAACTACTAAACAACAACTTGGGATTAATCTCAGCGCATTATTCACTCACATAAAGGCATTGCTATGCGTTACTACTCATGCGATTCACACTTCGTCGAGGCCCGAGAGGTTTTTGACGTACTAGACAAACACTTTGGAGACCGCGCACCAAGGATCATTTCAAATATAGAGGGTAAACCAGGCGATTGGTTAGTCATGCCGAACGGTATGAAAATCCCTGTCGGCAGGTTAGGTATCGCCGGACACAGTCTGGATGATCCTGCCACCCACAAGCTAATTGACCAAGGTTATGAAGGTTTTAATCCTGGAGTGCTTAATCCCCGGATTCGCCTTGAGGAACAAATTCAGGATGGCATCTGCGGCGAGGTAATGTACCCTAGTCTTAATATGTTTACTTGGATGATCCCCGATACGGAGGTACTCAAGGCAACTTTCGAATCTCATAATGACTGGTGCGTTGACTATTGCTCTATCGCGCCAGAGCGCTTGATCGGGATAGGATGTTTACCTGTTCCTGATGTTGACGCAGCTATCGCAGAAATGAAACGCGCTGCACTTAGAGGTGTTCGTGGATTTATGATACCGGCTCATATATCACCAGACCGTCCCTATAACCATCCTGACTATGATCCCTTCTGGGCAACTGCCGAGGAATTGGGTCTGCCGTTAACCATGCACATCTTCGTCGGAACTTCTCTGGATGGCGGGCTTCCTCCACATTGGGGTGCGCCTGGATCAACTATTAAAGGTTATACCCTCGCTCATGGCACTATTGTGAATACAATGATTGACCTCATTTGTGGCGGTGTAATCGAGCGTTTTCCACGATTAAAACTGGTCATTGCGGAATTTGAGACAGGGTGGTTAGCGCACATTTTGCATCGCCTTGATCATGCTTACTACAGGACACCAAAACATGCTGTTGACTACCTGACCATGAAACCGAGTGAGTACTTCCAGCGCAACTTCACTATTACCTTTGAGGATGATGAGATCGGTGCACGTACCCGACACGAAATAGGATTGAAGAATCTTGCCTGGGGTAATGATTATCCACATCACGATTCTATCTGGCCTAATTCAATACCAATACTCGATAAGATTATGAAAGGTATACCGGAAAATGAGGTCGAACAGTTATGTTTTCAGAACGCGGTAGACCTCTACAATATCGATACCAGCAAGCTCCCGGTTATCAACAGCTAATATTGAATTCAATACTTTTATGAATGACAAAATACCCTCCGGAATCCCTGACGAAAAACCATCAGGAAGTGAAGCGGCACACACCGCTGAATTCAGAATAGATGACTTGAGGCAGTGGGGGATCGCGGTCTATGAGGCTGCAGGGATGAATGAAGCCGATGCTTCGACAGTGGTGGACAACCAGCTCTGGTCAGACCTACGAGGCGTCGATACTCATGGTTTTCAGCGAGTCAGCTGGTACATCAACTGGTTCAATGACGGCTCCACAGATCCACGTGCACAAATGAAAATCATTAAGGAATCGCCCGCTATTGTCGTGGCTGATGGAAACCATGGCCTGGGCCAACTTGTCGTCACTCGATTTATGGAACACCTCATCAAGGTTGCCAAAGTCTCGGGCATGGTTACCGGAGTCATTCGCAACTCTAACGATTGGGGTTGTGGCGCAAACTATCCTTACCATGCGGCCAAGGCGGGGTTTATTTGTCATGGTGCGACTACCAGTGTCCCGACACTGGCACCATTTGGCAGCCGCCGCCGATTATTTGGCAACAATCCCATTGTATGGACCTTCCCAAGACGCGACCAACCACCGATCGTTCTCGATATGGCGATGACACCAGTGGCACTAGGTAAAGTGCTCCGTGCACGATCCGAAGGAAGGGAAATCCCCGAAAGCTGGGGTTTCTTGAACAACGAAGGTAAACCGACGGTGGATCCAGAACTTGCACTGAAAGGAATCATTCCAGCAATTGGTGGCTATAAAGGAATCGGTCTTGCGACTGCGTCTAACATTCTGGCAGGTATTTTGTCAGGCTCTGCCCACTCAAGCAATGTGGCAATCGGTCATCGTGGACAATTCTTCCAACTCATGGACCCTGGCGCGTTCAGAGACCTGGATGAATATTTCGATGATATCGAAGAAATGGTTCTCCAGATTAGGGCTGCAGGTGAAGAAGATGTCTTGCCTGGCCAAAAGGTTTTCCTGCCGGGTGAAATAGAACAGCAAGCAATGGACGCCCGTCTTTCAACTGGCCGCGTGTCCTATCCTGCCTCATTGGTGCAGGCCCTTAAAGTGGCGGGCGACAAAGTAGGTGTTCCCTTCATCTGCTTAACAGCCAGCTGATATCAAACACCAAGAGTGACAAGATAACAATCTTGGATTCTCAAACTAAGTAGGATTCATCATCAAACTCGCCAAATGGGCAACCTTGTATGGGCAACCTTGTATGGGCAACCTTGTCATAGACCCAGATTACGACTCATTTCCACCAACCCGGAAATTGATTTTCCTGCCACTTCGTACTCCCAAAGAAACTCTCCGGTCAACAAATTAAGGTCAAACCCTTTTCTGCAAGACCCAGTCGTGCAACTCACACCATCTATGTCGAGAGGCTTGCCTCAAACCCTCTTGTGGCTTGGTGTTAACGTACGAGAAAACCCCAGTTCATGAACTTTGTCCCGCGTGATTTCTGTCTGTTTGCTCTGACGAACTTCTGCGTAATTATCTCATGGGATAACCAGCTACCTCGTTCTCAATCTGGATTTGATAAACGCCTGAGGTTCAATACCTCACCGAAACAGCGAGAGGACAGGTTAGCAATGAACAATTGTACAAGATTCTCTAAACATACTTTACTCGCTGTCGCCTGCATGAAGTTGGTTAGGTTTCCCATCATCGGTTAGAAAATCAATCACAGCTTTATTGAATTCTGTTGAAGCTTCAATATTGACAGCATGGCCAGCAGGTAGATCAACAACCTCAAGACAAGTCATCTGTTCCACAGCGAAATTTCTGAATTCAGTAAATCGTTTTTCTTTTACGCCACACAACAAAAGAGCTGGTACCGAATTCTCGTGTGCAATATCCCGGATGGAAGAATTCCCATTTGTATGTACTATCGTCCGTGCCACCCCCATTGGATTTAGTAATTCGCAATCTTGCAATAGTACAGTTTTAATTTCAGCAGGTATTCTCTTAGCATTTTTGGGGTGAACGGGAATAGACTCTATCGCCTTCCTTCCCCCTGACTCATATTGCGAAATTATCTCATTGCCCTTATCCCGCACTTTTTTTGTCGCTTCTGATTTAGCAAAGGCCGAAGTTGAATTAGTAAACATCTGGGAGATAATGGTTTCGGGTTTTTCAAGGCAATAACGAATTGTTAGTCCTGCCCCAAGGGAATACCCCATCACATGCCACCTGACGACACCAAGCCGACATCTAATCTCCTCAAACGCTTCAATATAATAATCCGGATGGTAAAGCTTGTGATCTACCGGCGATGGTGATCTCCCATGGCCAAATAACTCAAGCACAATCGGTGTTGAAACCGACCTCAAAACATTCAGATTCGGCAACCACTGTGCTCTTGACGAGAGAATTCCATGCACCATGAGCAGCGGTGGCCCATCACCTTTGTGAACTTCGTAGTGGGGTAAAATCATAAATTCCGTCTAGCTTAAATATAGTTGCCGCTGATAGGCTATCCAAAATAATACCATCTCGACAATCGCCTGTTTGCATATATAATGTATGCTAGCATACTATATCTACCAGTAAACTAAAGCGACGGGCTCCACTATGAGATTTGGACTATCGGATGAACAGAAGATGCTGGGCGACATGCTCAACAAATATCTCGACACCAATTTGACCATGGATGTACTCAGACAATCCTGTGATGAATCAATTCACCACAACCAGAAAATCTGGTCTGGCTTGCTGGATCAAGGTACACACACAATCCTTATTCCCGAAGAGTATGGAGGGGCAGGGCTGAGCATGCTGCATTCTGAGGTTGTCTCTGAAATGCTCGGCAATCATATTGCACCTGTTTCGTATCTCACTAACGCCGTTCTGGCACCACTTGCAATTCAACATGCCGCAACCGATGCACAAAAAGATAAACTACTCCCGGAAATCGTAAGTGGGAAGGTGATCTACGGCGTCGGACTGACAGATGTAGTCGCCAATCGGGAAAATTCCAGCCTCGAAGTGAAAGCTGGAAAAGTAACCGGCACTTCAATGTTTGTCATCGGTGGCCAGCATGCAGACAAGCTGATTCTGGCATCCCCAGGCACCTTTATACTCGTGGATAGCATGGCGGAGGGTGTGGCCATAGAAGCCCTCTCTACAGTCGATAAGACTCGTGATTTTGCGGTTGTCAAACTTAACGATACGCCTTGTGAAGTGTTGGGTGCCCAGGGTTCTTCCACTGAGGCAATAGAAATAGTTCTCAATGCAGCTCGCATCAGTATAGCGGCAGATTCTCTAGGCGCAGCTGAGGCCATGTTCAAAAAGGCACTAGCCTACAGCCGAGAACGATTCCAGTTCGACAGGCCTATCGGTTCTTTCCAGTCAATCAAACACATTCTTGCCGAGATGGTCACTGACCTTGAGCCCTGCCGCTCGCTGGTCTGGTATGCCGCTTACGCATTCGATGAGGTTGAAGACGAGGTCACTTTATTAGCCTGCCATTCAAAAGCACACGTCTCTGAAGTGGCCAAGAACATCAGCCGAGCCACGACAGAGCTTCATGGCGGCATGGGTTTCACGGATCTACTGGGACTACACTTCTGGTTTAAACGAATTGAAGTAAATCGCCAGTTACTCGGCGGTCCGGAATTACAACGACACATCGCTGCTGCTGCCCAGGGTTGGGCGCCAGACGCGATTACCGCAGCATAGGGAGAGTCATTATGGAATTAAACTATGGACCTGAGTATGACGAATTCCGCGCTGAAGTCCGTCATTTTTGTGAAACCGAAGGCAAGAAAACTCAATCTGGTGCGATGAGAATGGGAGAGCACCGCCCTTCAGCAGAGGCGGTGGACTGGCAAGGCAAATTGATCGAAGCAGGCTACACTGCACGAACTATCCCTAAGGAGTACGGCGGCTTCGGTGGAGAGCCTGATATTGTCAAAAGTTTGATAATCCAGGAAGAATTTGTCGCCACCAGTACACGCGCCGGTATCCAGAATCAGGGCATCTCAATGTTAGTACCTACCCTGCTTGAAGTTGGCACTGAGGAGCAGAAATTAAAATACATCAAACCCACCATCAACGGTGAAATGATCTGGGCACAGGGTTATTCCGAGCCTGGTTCTGGCAGTGATCTGGCCAGCCTTAAAACCAAAGCTGTCGTTGACGGCAATAATTTTGTGATCAATGGGCAGAAGATCTGGACCAGTTCTGCACAATTTGCAGATATGTGTTTCATTCTTGTACGAACCGAACCGGAAGCACCGAAACATCACGGCATCAGCTATCTGCTGATGCCGATGGATTCCGAGGGGCTCGATGTAAAACCACTGGTCACTATGACTGGAGAAGCCTTTTTTAATGAAATGTTTCTCACCGATGTAACTATTCCTATTACAAATATCGTAGGCCAGCGTGGTGAGGGATGGCGGGTAGCCAATACCACCCTTAAATATGAACGGGGTATGCTCGGTAACCCAGGAATGTCAGCCACGGGCATTCGAGGTGTAGCGGACCTAATGCGTGACGAGACAATCTCTGGCGTGCGCGCCATCGACATGCCGATTTATCGAGATAGGTTACTCAAGCTGCAAGGACGATCACTGGCAAATAAGTACCACGGGCTACGATTGTTATCAAATGAAATTAACAAAGAAGGTTTCGGAGTAGAGGCATTGATAGTGAAACTATCCGCGACCTATCTTGCTCATGAGATTTACTCTCTTGCGGTTGATGTAATGGGTGAATTTGGAACACTTTATGACGGCAGTATCTATCAGCGCCGAAAAGATTGGATGAGACAATACCTGGGTTCGTTTATGGGTATCATCGGTGGTGGTACCTCACAAATCCAAAAAAACGTGATCAGCGAGCGAGGGCTCGGACTACCTCGCGAACCTCTCGTCAGGTTAGATCAAAATGGCTGGGACTTTTTAAAGAAAATATAACATATCCACTAATAAATAGAGAAAATTAGAGATGAGTGATGGACTATCAGCCAATCTTGTAGGCACAGAATTCGAACCCACAACCGTTTCATGGACCGACAGAGATGTAATGCTCTACGCACTTGGTGTTGGTTGTAAAACGGATACAGAGCTCGATTTTTTATACGAAGGACACGGTCCACTTGTATTGCCTACTTACGCCGTAATCCCCGGGATGAAAGCCATGGGTAGTATCAACAAGCATGTAAAATTGCCAATCGCAAGGATGCTTCACGGCGAACAGGGGATAATACTCAACCGACCTATTCCGCCATCAGGGGAATTCACCTTACAAGGCCGAATCTCTGAAATTTGGGACAAGGGAGAAGGTAAAGCCGCGGTTATTGGCGTCACCGCAGATTGCTCCGACGATGAGGGTTTACTATTCTCCACCCACTCCACCTTATTTTTGATCGGTGGTGGTGGGTTTGGTGGAGAACGTGGGCCCTCAACCAGCGGAGTCAATCAACCACCAGAGCGAGCCCCTGATCACGAAATAACAGACCTGATTCGTGAAGACCAGGGCGCAATCTATCGCCTCAGTGGGGATAGGGTACCATTACATATTGACCCCGCATTTGCCCAAAAAGCGGGTTACGAAAAACCCTTCGCTCATGGACTGTGCACCTACGGTTTTATCGGCAGAGCTGTATTATCGAGTCTCTGCGAAAGCGACCCTTCCCGGCTGAAATCTTTTGCGGGCAGATTTGCCCAGAGGGTTGAGTTTAAAGACAACGTGATTACAAAAATCTGGAAAACCGGACCGGGTGTGGCACTGGTACAGGGTGAAAACCAGAACGGAGAAATTGTTTTGTCGCAAGCAAAGGTAGAATTTATAGAAAACTAACCCTTAAAACCAGGCACTCCCGTTTCTCGCTGAACTCCGAGGCTGTTTAGCGCCATGGCCAGCATGTTGTACTGCCCGATTGTGAAAATCAGATCGGTTAGTTGCTGGTCGTTCAGGTGCTCGCTAACCTGGCCCCAGGTCTCATCCGAGATCATGGTATCCCTGACTAATTCATCAGCGACAAGTAAAACAGCCATCTCAACTTCAGACCAACCTGGGGCAATTGCACCAAGCTTAATCCGGCTATGGTCATCTGGTGTCAAACCGGCGCTCGCGCTCATTAGCACATGTTGACCCCATTCATACTCACAATCCGTTAATAGACCCACCCGCATGATAACCATCTCTCTTAATCTTGGTTCCAGACTTGAGGTCACCATTAGGTGCCCAGCCAAATGATTCCATTTGGTAAGCAGAGGCATATTACGCATGAGTGTTGTCATGACATTAAACACAAACCCATATTGGTCTTTAAGGGGTGCTGCAAGTTCCTGCTGTTCTTCAGACCACTCGGATTCGGGCAGTGGGTTCATTCTGGGTGCAGTTAGACGCATACAATTTCCTCGCTATAGTACTTTTTTTATCTAATTGTCTATTAGTTCTGAGTAACAACATTATTCCCCTGGAGAGAGGCAACTTCCTCTTCATTAAAGCCCCAGTCCTTAAGGACCCTATCTGTATCTTCGCCGGGTGCTGAAGGTGGTTTCGAAATCTCTGATGGAGTTACACTAAAACGTGGTGCGGGCGCAGGTTGAACAACGCCTCCGACCTCTACAAAAGTTTCTCTGGCGATGTTATGGGGGTGATCAATACTCTCCTGCATGTTGAGTACCGGAGCAAAACAGGCATCGCTGCCTTCCATTATCTCACACCACTGATCACGGCTCTTGGTTTTAAATATTTCGGAAAACCGGGCTTTCATATCGGGCCAATTACCTCGATCCTGTTGATCTGACAAGGTGTCATCATCTACGAGGCCTGCTTTTTCAAGCATCTCCTGATAAAATTTAGGTTCGATGGAACCTATTGAAATATACTTTCCATCCGCTGTTTCATAGACATTGTAATAGTGCGAACCCGTATCAATCGCATTGGTACCACGTTCTTCTGACCAACCGCCCATGCTTTTCATACCATAGAACATGGACATCAAGGAAGCCGAACCATCTGTCATGGCGCAGTCGACAATTTGTCCCTTGCCCGAACTTTTCGCCTCAATAATGGCCGCCAACACACCCATCGCCAAATAGAGTGCTCCGCCCCCAAAATCGCCAACCAGATTTAATGGATGTACAGGCACCTCGCCTTCACGTCCAACTGCGTTCAAGGCACCCGTGAGAGAAATATAGTTAATATCATGACCTGCTGCCTGGGATAAAGGTCCATACTGCCCCCAACCTGTCATGCGGCCATACACAAGTTTTTTGTTACGAGTCATACAAACCGCAGGTCCGAGACCGAGCCTTTCCATCACGCCAGGGCGAAAGCCTTCGGTAATGGCGTCTGCCTGTTCAATCATTTTTAAAACCAACTCCACGCCTTCAGGACGCTTCAAGTCCACTGCAATCGAGCGACGACCACGGTTCATTACGTCTTTCTTAGGGTCTCTTTTCAGGCCAAGATCAGCTTTCACCATACGATCAATTCTGATCACCTCGGCACCCATGTCAGATAACAGCATCGCGCACATCGGTCCTGGGCCAATACCTGCGAACTCCAGAATTTTAAGAGATGAAAGGGGTCCCATGGATTCTCCAGTTTAACTAAAATTTGAAAACAGTTGCAGAAAGTTGCAAACTCACTCTCCGAGATAGTAAGCATAATTACAATTATCGTCAACTCCCTTAGGCACATGTTGTTACTATATTTCCAACTCTTAACTTAATAACCAGACAAGGAGATCCTTGTGCTCGATGCCAAAGACACAACTAATAACTCTAAGGCGCAGCTAGGTGCACTACGCACGCCTCTATGTACCCAATTGGGTATTGAATAACCAATATTTCAAGCAGGCATGGGTTACGTTGCCCGTCATGAACTCGCTGCCGCCGTTTCGTCCGCCGGTGGACTTGGTTGTATCGGCTCCGGATATATGACCCCTGAAGTCCTGAAAGAAGAAATTGCTGCATTACGTGCAATTACTAGCAGACCTTTTGGTGTCAATATCCTGTTCGGTCGACCCAGACAACAAGATAATAAGCATGATGCGCATATTGAACACATGGCTGCGGTTGCCATAGAAGCCGAAGTACCCGTTATAATTTCGGGGCTGGGTAGCCCGTCCCGCGCTATTGTGGATGCAGCCCATGCGAAAGGGATTTTTGTCATGTCGGTAATTGGTGCCGCCAGACATGCAACAAAAGCTGCCGAAGGTGGAGTGGATGGTTTAATTGCATCTGGCCAGGAAGGTGGTGGCCATGTAGGTAAAATTGGTACCGCAGTCCTGATCCCCTCAATAGTCGATGCAACCGACTTACCACTGCTCGCAGCTGGCGGTTTTGCAGATGGCCGTGGTCTTGTAATGGCGCTCGCCATGGGTGCCCAGGGTATCTGGATGGGAACCCGATTCATTGCCACAGAGGAATCTTATGCCCATGCAAATTACAAACAAAGAATAATCGACAACACTGGTACCGTAGTTACACTTGGGCACAGCGGTAAAACTTGCAGACTGATTAAAAATAATTTCACTGATTATTGGGACGCTCATCCAGACGAAGTACAACCTTTCCCTAGGCAGCTTCGCCACGTAGGTGAAAAGGCCTCTGTCGCAGGTCGTGAAAATGGTGACATGGAAAATGGTTCGTGCCCGGCAGGACAAACATCAGGGTTAATCCATGAAGTCAAACCGGCAGCTCAACTAGTACAAGATATTGTCGTCGAAGCACATGGAATAATATCTAACCTAACGGCTTTAGCAGAGCAAGGCTAAGGTTGAATATGAAAAAGAGGGAAGAGGTAGGATTACATCGCATCAAGAAACTCAATAAGCGCATGTGTAAATACCTCATTATTATCCCCCGCCACCATATGACCAGCATCTGACACATCAGCGTACTTCGCGTGGGGGACGGTTCTGAGAAAATCTTCCACGGCCGCTTCGGTAACCAGTTCACTCATCTTTCCACGGATGAGTAGCAAAGGGATCAGAGCAGACCTCAGCGCATTATTTAATCTGTTTGGATCCTTACTCGCCGATGGCCGAGAAGTTCCGGTCATGAACCGGGGATCCCAGTGCCAGCGATATCGTCCATCTTCTCCTAATCGTAGGTTTTTTTTCAGCCCGGACAGGTTTTTTGGCTGTTTTCTGTGAGGTAAATAGTTAGCAATTGATTGCGCTGCAGCCTCGAGTGATTCAAAACCATTTTCAAGGTCCTGCCCCATAAATGACACGATCCTACCAACCCCTTCTTCATCCATCTTAGGTGCTATATCAACCAGGACCAATGCTTCAAAGCCATCCTTTTTTAGTTCCCCAGTGGCTATCATCCCGGAAATACCCCCTAAAGATGCACCCACCAGAACCGGCGGCCTTGGTAAGGTTGCCGCAATTTTAACCAGATCATGAGCAAAGGATTCAATGGAATAGTCACCATCCGTTGCCCAGTCACTTTCGCCATGACCACGTAGATCCAGCGACAAGGCATGCATTCCTTTCGCTGCTAACAACTTTGCAGAGGACTGCCAGGCATGGCGAGTCTGACCACCACCGTGAGCAAACAAGACAAATTTCTCTGCATTTTCCCGATCGCCAAATTCATCAGCAACCAGATTGATCCCATTAAAGCCTTCATAAACGCATTTCATTCAGTCAATTTCCTATTCTGGTAAGCCCAATACTCGCTTGGCAATAATATTCGCCTGGATCTCACTGGTACCACCATAAATGGTATTCGCGCGGAAGCTGAGGAAATTCCGTGTCCATTCCAGTTCGGTCTTA
>Ga0206123_10000954_pt1 | contig 27825 bp, 22 predicted proteins | sample Helgoland_Spring_2_FD_160086 | JGI IMG/M metagenome (GOLD analysis project Ga0206123, IMG submission 160086) | Pelagic subsurface seawater microbial communities from Kabeltonne, Helgoland, North Sea - Helgoland_Spring_Bloom_20160316_1 | ecosystem: Environmental > Aquatic > Marine > Epipelagic ...
CGTCGTAACCAGAGTGCAGATCCGGAGGCGCTGCTTGATGCCGTTTTACAAAATCTCAGCGATGCAAATTTACTTGGCAGTGCCGTGCTGCTTGCATTTGAGTGGGATCTACTGCTGCGGGCACAACAAATATGTCCTGGTATAGAAACAGATTTTCTCACCATCAATAAGGCCTATCTTACCCACAGTTATCGCGGTCTGGATAATGTCAATCCGCTCGCGCTTTATGGTAAAAGTTTCACCAGCTATCCTGATAGTTCGATTCCCGCCTGCATTCACAGGGTAGGCGGTAGCTGGTGGGGGCCCCTTGATAGCGATGTTAGTGAATCAGACGTTGCTGATGCGCAATCCCTGGGGTTGAAAGTTAACCTCTGGGGAGTCCCCTCAACGACAAAGGGTATGAGCGCTGCGCTGGCGAAGAAATCAGATGCGATCACTTTGAGCAGCCCCGATAAACTCATGCAACTGCTTAAAGAACGCGGGTCAGATCGATCAACCAATACTCAACACAATTAGTACTGATTCTTGTGAATTTCCCCCTGCAATGGCTTAATAGCGCTCCTAAATCGCGCCACAAATCAAAGACGACCCAATTGTTAAACTATTCAGCCCACCGACACCTTGAACTCACGGGAATCTACGCTTTAATGGCGTTCCTTTTATGGATGCCGCTCGCCAGCGTCCAGGCGCAAACTTCGCGGTCAGCGCAACTCCTGTCGACCGTGAACCCGTCTGTATTACCGAAGCAGGGGATTCCGGCCGGTCTCATTCACGATGAACAAAACTCAAGGTATCTATTTTGGGCAGAGCTCGGGGCAGGAAAACTTCACCTGCTTGAGCGGAAAGAGACCGGACTGTATTTTTCCCGTAGCTCCGTACCTATATCAATGGGCAAGGCCGGTTTCGGAAAAGAAGTTGAAGGAGATCTTAAAACCCCGGTTGGGGTTTATAAAATCACTTCATTTCTTGGCGACGACCAATTAACCGACAAGTACGGTGCCGGCGCCTATCCGCTTAACTACCCAAACAATTGGGACAGGGTAAAGAAAAGAACGGGACATGGAATATGGTTGCACGGCCTGCCTAAAGGCGTGGACGAGCGACCGCTATTGGACAGCGACGGCTGCGTTGTGGTTTCCAATCCGGTCCTCGACGAGTTCAATTCCTATATCAGGACAGGCGAAAGCACCTTTGTGCTTGCGGAAAAACTAGAATGGTTGCCACCAGAGGCTAAACAACCTGCGGACGATATATTGCAGGCACTGGACGCGTGGCGAAGCGATTGGGCTGCCAACAATAACAAAGCCTATCTTAGTCACTACCACGAGAATTTTAACGATACAAAAAAGAACCTGGCCCAATGGAAACGATACAAAACAAGAGTTAATGCATCCAAACGCCGCATACGGGTAAAACTCTCACAACTCACTGTGATTGAATATCCTGGCGAGGACAATCTGGTTTCCAGCAGGTTCTACCAGGACTACAAGAGCAATAACTTTAGCTGGCATGGATGGAAACAACTATTGTGGCGACGCGCAGAGAACGGCGAATGGAAAATCTTGTATGAGGGTAGTGGTTAGATCCTATGCAAATCGTTAACAGCATTGTCCCAATTATCTTTGTCATTACCCTGGCCTCCTGTGCCAGCTCCCCGCGAACAGACACCGTCAGTAATGACAGTGAGAAAGCTTCTGCCCAGGTCGACGACTCGACCCTGTCTGATGAGGCTATCCCCCGCCCGGAAGATATCAACTCAACCGCCGAGGAGAGCCCAGGTTTGAAAACCAGCGGTCCTGGAAAGGCAGCGGAAACACCCGCAATTCCCAGTGCAAAGGATCAGGCGCTGGCAATCAAACTATGTAAGGAGATAGGTTCAAAATTAGGCAGTGTCAGCATTGATGATTGCCTGCGCCAACAATTAATTCACTCTGCACTGAGTATTCAAGGTAGATCATTGGCTTATCGGGATTTTCCGCCGTTGGCCAGCCGGAAGCCACTGGGTAATGTGTTGGTTATCGGTGGCATTCACGGCGATGAGTTTTCTTCTGTCTCGGTACTCTTTAAATGGATGAATATCTTGAACCAACACCACTCGGGGTTGTTTCACTGGCGATTTATTCCAACCCTGAACCCCGATGGATTGCTCAGGAAAAAGTCCCAACGCCAAAATCACAATGGCGTTGATTTGAATCGAAACTTCCCAACGACGGACTGGGACGAAGAAGCGCTGACTCACTGGCGCACCACAACCCACAGTAATCCAAGACGACACCCCGGCACCGGCCCTGCAAGTGAACCGGAAATCAAATGGCTTGTTAGCCAGATTGCTGAATTTGAACCCGATGTGATTATTTCGATACACGCACCATACCACCTGGTGGACTATGATGGTCCACCCTCGGCACCGGACAAGTTGGGTAGTTTGTATCTTCGTGATCTTGGCGTTTTCCCTGGCTCGCTTGGAAACTACGCCGGGTTGGATCTAAATGTGCCAATCGTGACGGTCGAATTGAAATCTGCCGGTATCATGCCATCAAAGCACGAGATCAACAGTATGTGGTCAGACCTGGTACGTTGGCTGCGGGATCAACTCACCGCTGAACTTGTGGACTACGAACATGGAGATGATTCCGAGATTTCCCTTGGTCAATAGTGCCCGGACCAGATAGTTTAAAACTCACTGCGGGGCTGAAGGATTTGCCATTTGCTGGCTATCCAGCACTCTTGCAGATGTGAAGACCTGTTCCGGCTTGCTGGTGCGAACCTGCTCTAGCCAGAAAACCCCATCATAAGGCTCGCTATTGCCCCTTGTTCCCAGCACATCCAGATCACCATCCTTATCAAGGTCACGAAATAGCCATTTGTCATACATGCCGCGTTTGGGCCGGGCAACGTCATGGGCGGGCCAGTTCTGTAGTATGGATGACCCTGGGTTTTCGAACCAGATGATCCTTCCAACCGGCTTGTTAGCTGATATCAGAGGTCCATCGCGATCCCGCGGACCGCGGCTATAAGCGCCGGAAAATATGTCCAGGTCGCCATCACCGTCAATATCTCCCAGCCTGACACTAACAAGTTGATCCGGGCTTGCTTTGCCAATCACAGAGAACGACCAATCATTACGAGGATCCTCCGGTTGTAATAGCAGCACTATCCATCCCGGCCATGCAGTCGAAATAATATCCAGCCGACCGTCACCATTCATATCGGTATAGTCCATATTGAAGCCTGTAATCGACAACTTCGAGGGAGCATCGGGTACATTGATGTCGTGAGCTACAAATTTTAGTGCTCCCTGATTCTCGTACCAGAGCACTCGACGTTCTGCGCGACTACCAGCAACCACATCAAGATCTCCATCCCCGTCAAGATCAACAGGCTCCGAGTTTATAGGCACTCGCACCTGGCCTAACACCTGCTCCACCCATGCAGATGAATCTAACGGGTCAGTAGATGGGAGATAAAGAGAAATATTATTAAGCGGTGGATTTCTAAGATCGGGACTTTGCTCCCCTTTGTTTGCTGCAACCAACTCGAGTCTATCGTCTCCATCAAAGTCTGCTAAAAAGGCACGGATATACGACCCTCTGCTTTTACTCACATCGATGATAGTTCTGGGCCAGGCCCTGGTGCGGAAATCTGCACCCGGATTTTGAAAATAGATCAGGTGAGCCAACTCACAGGCAACCACCACATCAATGAAACCATCGCCGTTCACATCACCCAGGGTCACGTCTTCTGCAGCTGCGGCATCATGGCCACTGGCCAGGGTAGACAAAATCCATCGCTGTGGGTTATTGGAGCCCCAGGCTATTCGAACATGACCAACAGGTTTACCGTCGTATATGGTATCTGATTCATGCACTGAAACGATGTCCTCAAAACCATCGTTATCAAGGTCTGCCATGGCAAGACCATCGCTGCCGCTCAGGTCGCTAACCCCCAGGGTCGGGTCGTCAATAATATGTTCTCGCCAGGAAATAAATTTCCCGGTCTTTGACTTTACTGTGGAAAGTCGTGCTGCCAGGGGTGTATCGCAGGTTCCACACATGACACCTTGCGGTGAAGCTGCCATGATTTTCTGCCAAAGTACCCGGTTAAAGTCCTCAGCAGGTTGTGCCCCCAGTCGTACTACCACCAGATTCATGCTGGGTACAACGTAGAGCTTTCGCCCCAGGGCACCCTGGCCGGCATACATATCCGATGGCGCCGCTGGCGCCAGACCCTGCGGGTCCAGCTTTTTGGCGTTAAGTACTGGCTGACCATTTAGCCACCAGAGGTATCCGTAGGCAGGATTAAGTGGCTGACTCGGATGGGTTGCGGCAAAGTGGTAGTCCGCATTGAACAAACGTTGCTTTCGACCTTCACCCTCACCCAGCATCATCATCCCGACAAGCGCTAGATCCCGTGAACTTGTCTGTAATCCAACCGGGTTGGCGTCCATTTTCGCGGTCACCCACAAACGCTCGTACCACTTTGTACTTTCAAGTCCCAGCGGCTGAATCAGCCATTCATCTGTGATTTGCTGAATCGGTTTTTTGGCAACCTGCTCGAGCACACTAACAAGATTGCTATAAACCCTGGTGTTGTATTCCCATCCGGCGCCGGGCATCAATGAAGTGGATTCGTGACGCCCTGAGCTTTTTTGTGATGCAGGATTTGCTTTTTGCGGCAGACCGGAGGTCATGGAAAGCAGATGCTGAAGCGTGATTTTCGCTTCATTTGAATTTTCAACACCGGACCAGCCAACACCCAATATGTCTGAAACAGGCATTGAAATATCAACCAGACTTTTACGCTCTGCGATAGCGACCAGAATAGAAATAAAACTTTTTTGAAGGGAGGCTACGTCTTCCACAACCCGACCTTTACTGTCACGACCAATTGACATAGCCCTGAATGCCGGACCGGCTTTGACATCCCACTCAGCGTCGACCAAGACTTTACCGTTTTGAACAATCAGCAAACTACTGGAGTTCTGATCTTTTGCATAAGCGAGCAGTTCCTCCAACTGCTTAGGGTTCCAGCCAGACTCGGCAGGCGGCAGGGTAGACCAATTGAAGTTCTGGCTATTTTGCTGGTTATGGCCCGGAGAGGCGTCAACCTCTGCGCCATAGCTGAATTGGTTTCCCAATAAAATGAGAACACTTGCCAACCGAAGAATACTGAACATTGTGAAATGACCTCTAGCTGCCAGATAGTCTAAATTAATATACCGAAGGCTAAGGCACCGGCTTCGGCTTCGGCTTCTTCAAGAACAAAATCAGGACCGCACTCATCAGGTTAGCGGTTCCAACGATCAAAATAGCCCCATTATAGTCTCCGAATACATCAAAATAGTACGAGGTTGCCAGTGGTGCCCCTGCTGTCAACATGATACTGAAGGGCATGGCTGCACTGCGCACACCACCGAGGTAACGCCGACCAAAATAGGAAGCCCAGATAACTTCCTGCAGCGGAATCATTCCACCCCAGCCAAACCCCAAAATTGCAAAGCCACCAATCAGAGTCGGCAGACTTTCAATATGGGCGCCGTAAACGATCACAAACAGCGAGGCACCGGTAATGGCTGCGCTAATAGCAGCCAATGGTCGCGTCTCTAATCCATCTATCAACCAACCCCAGATGGGCTTGGACATCAAAGCAGGTACCGAGGCAACCGTAATCATAAGTGCCGCTGTCGAACGGTCATAACCAGCATCGGTCATAAAGGGAACCGTCTGGATAAGCATCACTTGTATGGTGATGCCGAACATACCGAAGGCAATAACCAACCAATAAAAGGTTAATGTTCGAAGTGCCTGGGAGCGGGTCAGCGAATTATTAAAGTCATCCGCAGCTTTTTGTGCAAGCCCGCCCTGAATATCCTCATTACTTTTTCCATCGGGATTTAAGCCGTGATCTTCAGGTGCCCGCCGCATTGCAAGGGCTGTCGGCACCACTAATAACAGGGCAACTCCCGCCAGCAACTGCCAACCGGTTCGCCAACCAAACAAGTCAATTGCCCAGGTTGCCAGTGGTGTTAGCAACACCCCGGCAAAGGAAACACCCATCGCCGCGAAAGCGACAGCCCGACCTCGAAAATCTACAAACCACTTCGCCAGGGTGACGTTCACCACCAGATTGCCTATTAGCGATGCGCCGATTGTCAAAACAATACCATTGAGAATCACCCACTGCCAAAGCGCTGTGATTTTTGAAAGCAGAAAAAGTGACAAGGTGAGAATTACAACACCTCCCAACATAAATCCTCTGGCGCCTTTCCGGTCGACCAGACCGCCAATAAAAAAACCGGTAAAAGCCATAACTACCTGGCCAAGGGTTCTCGGCAGTGTGAATTCGGCGCGGGTCCAACCCAACTCCTCCGTCATGGGAATCATGAAGGGGCCAATGACGTAGTTCTGCACACCGACAGAAACGAACTGGGCAATAAATGCTGCAAGAATAAGCCAGTAGCCGTAGTAAATTGGACGTGCCAAAGAAACTCCAGACAGCGCTAGCGCTGCGCCGATTTAAAAATAGACTACTGTTTACCTGAAACAGCAATTTCTATGAGATAGGGTTTGCCGGATTCAAAACCTCGCCTGACGGCGTCCGCAAGATCGTCAGCTTGTTCAACCAGCTCTGCAAGCAACCCCATCCCCTGGGCCATGGCGCTAAACCCCAGGGCGGGCTGTGACAAGTCCATATGGGGGTAGGGGCGATTCGACGGTTGATTGAATCGACTGCGGTAGATATCAAGGTTGTGCTTCAGCACCCGATACTCCTTGTTAGAGAATATCACAAATACAATCGCGAGATCGTGATGAGCAGCTGTCCACAGCGCCTGGATATTGTACATGGCAGAGCCATCTCCTGAGGTGCACAGAACCGGCCTGTCCATGTGTGCAACCTTTACGCCGATAGCACCGGGCAGACCCTGACCAATCCCGCCACCGCGGCCACCGTAATAATCCCCCGCTTCAGCGAATTCAAAGCCCGCGGCAATCTCGGTTGAAGCTGTGATGGATTCATCTACCACAATCGTGTGTGCCGGAATCGCTGCGGCGATCTCGGATATGGCCCGCAGGGGTGTCATGGGTTGATAATCCCACTGGGATTTCAATCGAGCACCGGCGGCTTTTGCTGTAGCCTGTTGTTTAGTTTTGAGGATTTTGTTGCGGTGCGTTGCCAGTTCCTGATAAGTGTTATCCACCGCGGTATCCAACCCGGCAATGATACGCGTCAGGCTCGACCCCAGATTACCTGGTACCGCCAGGGTCACTGGGAATTTGAATGCTAATTTTGCGGTAGAGCTACAAAGCTGAATGGTTTTTGCCGAATCGGGCATAAGCTCACCCTCGTCGAACCAGACTTCCTCGAATTCGGGACCATCTGTCATTAGGATAAGGTCGTGAGGTTCCAGCACCCCTCGAATACCGGCCGCTTCAAATGGCAGACGACCCTGATTGTGCGAATCCCTGCCCGGGAAAGAATTCTGCGATTTAAGCCCCTCATGGTATACATGGGCACCGGTTTTCTCCGCCAGCGACACCATCAGGGACACTGTATCAGTGGTTGCGACATCGTCCCCAACAACAATTGCGGGACTGTTTGCGGTGAGCAACATCTTAACCACCCGTTCGATTGCCCCTGATTCGGCAATATGCGCGAGGGTATAGTCACCAGGCCCTTTTGCAGGCAGTTCCGTCTCTGCTGACATCACATTAATTGGCAGACTAACAAATACGGGCCCCCTTGGTTCCTGGTTTGCAACCTGGAATGCTCGCCGCATTATCTCACTGACTTCATCCGGGCTATTTACCTCCACACTCCACTTGGTCACTGGTGCGGCCATGCCAACCAGATCATGATAAAGGAGTGGCTCGCGCAGGCGCATTCTCAAATCCTGCTGGCCAGCGGTCACAATCATCGGTGATTTCGACTTCAGAGCGTCATACATCATCCCGATGGCATTACCTAACCCCGGCGCAACATGAATGTTCACCAGCGCGGTTTTGCCGGTAGCCTGTGCGTAAAAACTTGCCGCACCCACGGCAACACCTTCTTGCAGGGTGACGTAGTATTTGAAATCCGGGTAGTCAATCAGGCTATCCAGCAGCGGATTCTCGGTTGTTCCCGGGTTTCCAAACATGGCATCGACCCCATGTAGCACCAGACTATCCATAAATACGTCAATTCCACGCATCACTACTTTCCTCACGCATCAAGTTTATTTGCCAGAATACAGTGACACAAACAACCCCCAAAGAGAATATGGTTCCTCGCGCTCATTTCGGGACACCCAACATCCCCCGCTCATTTCCGGACACCCAACATCCCAACTTCATTTCAAATATCTGACCACCTTTTTCAGGACACCCAACAACGTCTGCTCAATTTGAAGCAACCTGGCGAACCCTTTAGCCCTACTTAGCCAGCCAAATAGTAAATTAATTGAATTTCATGCTTTTCGATCATCAACTTAGGCCGGGATCAGAAATTTATTGCTGCTGCAATATCCTGGATGTCCTGAAATGGGATTTTCTGGAACGGAATTCTGGAACGGAATAAAAACCTGGGTGTCCTCGAGTGAAATTAAACCCTGGGTGTCCCGGTATGGAATTGGCTTGCCCTGCGGTACAATGCATTTTTGCTATCAGGTCGGGATGACAGGCAACCGAGAATAATGCTATTGCTATAATCTCTATGGTTAAACGGCTCAACAATGTTTCAATTTCACATATTTAGTTAACACCCAGGAGCGCACAATGCGACCAAATCACTTCTTACGTGCAGTCAGAGCAAACAAACAAACCATCGGTGCCTGGCTTTCGCTCGACTCTTGTTTTGCAGCGGAGGCGATGGCCCATGCCGGATTTGACTGGGTTTGCCTTGATATGCAGCACGGCATGCTTGATTACAATGACATAAAAGTAATGTTGCCTGCTATTTCCACGACAAATACGGTTCCGTTGGTTCGGGTGCCCTGGAATGAGCCTTATGAAATCATGAAAGCACTGGACGCAGGTGCTTATGGCGTCGTCGTTCCAATGGTCAATAACAGGGAAGAGGCAGAACGAGCGGTAGCTGCCTGTCGTTACCCGCCTCAGGGTAATCGATCTTTTGGTCCGCTTCGCGCTGCTATTTACGCTGGCGCCGGGTACGTCCAGGAAGCAAACGAAGAACTTGCCTGCATTGTTATGATTGAGACGGAAGAAGCTTTGCAAAACCTTGATGAAATCATGTCTACTCCTGGTGTCGACGCAGTATACATTGGCCCTGCAGACCTTGCCTACGCTCTGGGATTGACGCCTACAGGTGACAATAACGATCCATTACATGTCGAGACTGTCACCCGTATTTTCGAAACGGCAAAAAAACATGGTATTGGAGCGGGTATACATACAGGGAGTGTTGAGTATTCAAAAAGATACCTGGAACAGGGCTTTCATATGGTCACGCTGGGTCAGGATAGCGGCTTTATGACCCGACTTGCCCGCAAAGAACTCGCTCAAGTACGAAGCGATACCGGCGCAGAAAAAATTGATCCCAAAGGCAATTTTTACTAACAATTAGATTAATACCAAAACCATGAAAGAATCTTTACTCAAGCCGTTAGGATTCTTTTTCCTTGCGCTGGCCCTGGTAGGATTTGTTTTACCAATTCTACCGGGCACCCCCTTCCTGCTATTGTCAGCATGGTTCTTCGCCCGTTCATCAGAGAAGTGGCATCGTTGGCTGCTGGATAGCAAGCTATTTGGGCCCATCATTCTTAATTGGGAAACCAATCGTTGCATTAACTTGCGAACGAAGTGTGTAGCGATCTTATCAATGCTCTTTGCCGGAGGTGCATCCATCATATTTGGCGTCGACGATATCCGATTAAAAATTGCCGGTGCCACGTTTATGTTGCTCGGAGCAGTTGTCATATTGATGATCAGAACCTGTCCCAATCAGCCCGAATAGTATCTACAATTTACTCCAATATATTGGCACAACAGACACATTAGAATAGTGGTTGGCCACAGCTTATGACTCCTGATTTAGGAACTGTTGGGGGTAGGTTTCTCGACAGTTGGGGACGGATAAGTTTGGGACACCCAACAGATAGAGTATGAGTTTTGGGGTCTGTGCATCGCGAGAAGTTTCAGGACATCCAGTTGTCGGGGTTTCTCAACGAGCGGTGCCAGGACAAGGTTAATAACACCCTGCTTGTGAGCGATCTCCTACAACTACTTCAGAATTCTCTGCCCCCTACAGCAGTGATTGCTGATGGTCTAATTTTCTGGTCACGCTAATCTTGCAACATGACTTATCCAAGATCCCACTTAGTTGACCCCGCTGGGGGTATTTATCAGGTTTGCTCTCGCTGTGTTCGTCGCGCCTTTCTTTGCGGCAAGAGTAAAGATACTGGTTTTAACTTCGAGCATCGCCGCGGCTGGATCGAAGCGAGAATTCTCGAGCTTGCACAAATATTTCCGATAGATATCTTTGGCTACGCCGTGATGTCGAATCATTATCATGTTGTGTTACGCGTCAATCCAGAAGAAGTATCTAGCTGGACTAATCAAGAAATAGCTAACAAATGGATGATGCTAAACCCCAGGAAACGTGAGTCCCAGGAACATCTAAATATCCGCATTGAGACTCTATTGCAGGACAAGGAACGCCTCCTCGAACTTCGTGAGCGATTCGCTTCTTTATCCTGGTTTATGCGGTATCTCAACGAACCCCTGGCACGGAGGGCTAACAAGGAAGACAATTGCACCGGCAGGTTTTGGGAAGGCAGGTTCAAATCGCAAAGATTATTGGATGAGGAAGCCATTCTCGCGTGTATGGTTTATGTTGACCTCAATCCAGTGAGAGCTGGAATGGTCGAAGATGTTACACGCGCCGAGCACACCTCGTTAGCAAAGCGCCTGAATCAGGGCACTAAAACCGACAAGCCTCTCCAAGTTATAAATAGGCCAGAATTACTACTCCCATTTACACTCACCTTACAGGACTATATTCAATTTGCCCGGTGGGCTAAAGACCGTAAACAAACATCCAGGTCCGTCAGACCCAAAGGTCTAACTGCCGCCAACCTTCTGGTGTTGGAACGTATGCCAAAACCAGGTCGTTGGCAGCGAGCCCTGGGCACAGCTCAATCAATGAAACTATATGCCGAGGAACTAGGACAACGTTGGATAAGAACCAGTCCAGCTTAAATTCTTGATCGAATTTTGATTGTCGTTTTAGATTTCAAAAATGAGAAATATTCAAATCCGCGACAACATTAACTACTGAAATCTCACCTGACTGATGAATTCGTGCTCACCTGAGCACGAAATCCCCAAATCCTCCATTCCTGTTCATGACTCGGTTTTAGTTTCAACCAAATTCACTAACCTCCAGTTTTTGCGATTGCTTTTGCTCAACCGAAATTATTACGCTATTGAATTCAGTAATTGCTGGGTGTCCAGAACTTTACTTCGAAACTAAGATGCACTGGGTTTTGAGGGCGAACCTCAGCCGCCGACATGGGTTTTAATTAGCTCGAGGACCCGGGGTTGATACATCGGGAACAAGGCATGTCCCATACCACCGAGTATTTCCAATTTGGCATTAGGAATAACTTCCGCCGTGTGCTTGCCGCCTTCCACTGGGACCAACGGATCTTTATCTCCGTGCAGGACAAGCGTTGGTACTTTTACCTTCTTCAAGGCCTCTGTTCTGGCACCGCCAGCCATTATGGCTGCGCGCTGCCGAGCCGCTCCAATAGGGTAATTCTGGCGTTGAATTGTCGCGGCAGCAAGAGCTCTGGCAGCTTCATCTTCCGTAAATCCATCCCCTCCGATAACTTTTCTATTTTTCATGGAGTGATCTACCAACAGGTTGATGTCGTCGGTATCTGGCGCAGGCAGCATCAGCACTGCCATGGCTTCTTCTGTCGCCGCGGGTAAAGAAGGATCTCCCGTGGTTGACATAATTGAGGTCATCGTCAGCAATCGCTCTGGTGAATCAATTGCCATTTGCTGAGCAATCATCCCCCCCATCGATGCCCCAACCACATGCGCCTTCCCAATCTTCAGCGCATCGAGCAGTTGAATACCATCTGCCGCCATATCGCTCAGCGTGTATGCCGTGGCAGGCGTTTTCCCAGCCAGCCGCGCAGTCACAATTCCCTCAAAATCCGGCATACCCGCAGAATCAAACTTTTGACTAAGACCAACATCACGATTGTCATACCGAATTACGTGATACCCAGCGTCCGCGAGGCCAGTCATCAGCATCTCGGGCCAGGCAATCATTTGGGCACCGAGTCCCATGACAAACAAAATGGCAGGATTTGATGTGTCACCAAAGGTCTCGTAACAAATATCGATGCCATTAACTTCTATGTGCTTTTCCAACGGATATCTCCTTAATAGGGGCTTTCATTCCAGTGCTGAAGCAACAACTCATCTGAGTTGAGCAGTTCAGCTTGATTAATTCATCCTCATCATATGGCGTATTCGCTGGTTTGAATAGCCCCTTCCAGATTGGCAATTAGCAAGTTCCCGCCGTCTGGAAATTCTGAATCCTGGATGTCCAATAATTGGAATACGGAAACTCTAAATCCTGGGTGTCCCAAAATAGGAATAGGAACAGGAATAGGAATAGGAATAGGTGTTATCGTTGTGTAACCAGAACTTGTCGCAAGTTTGGATGAGTTTTCGTAATATGATCGCACATTAATAATACCTGCTCCTGGTAGCAGGGAGATGGAGAAGACAAGAGATGCCGATCGTTGATATTTTTGAACAGACAGAGTTGGAAAAAGCGAATATAGAGAACCTCAGTGTTGAGCAGTTGAAGGCCGAGATGGAGCAAAACAAGGATCTCTTGCTCATCGACATTCGCGAAATTCAGGAGACTATTGATCTTGGAACTATTCCAGGCGCAATCCATTGCGCACGGGGCATGCTGGAATTCTGGGCAAGTCCTGCCAGCCCTTACTACCGGGATTATTTTCAGGAAGATCGACGGACTGTTGTTTTTTGTGCCGGCGGTGGACGCAGTGTATTTGCAACCAAAGCTTTAAAAGAAATGGGTTTCAATGATGTTGCTCACCTCGAAGCAGGTTTCGGCGGTTGGAAAAAAGCTGAAGAACCCATCGAAGATGTTGCATCAACAAGTCGTTGGATGAGAAAAGAGAAATAACATGCTTGAATCTGTTCAGCTCGGAAAGAACACGGGGCTACGAGTTTCAAAACTCTGCCTCGGCACCATGAACTTTGGCGAACCCGGTCGAGGCCATCAGGGTGACTGGACCCTGGGTACCAACGAAGCCAGGCCGATTTTTAAAGCCGCTATCGAACACGGTATCAACTATTTTGATTGTGCTGATATCTACGGCATTGGTGCTTCTGAACTCGTTGTCGGCCAACTACTAAAAGAACTCATGGCTCGAGACGAATACGTGCTCACCACCAAAGTCTCCATGCCCATGGGCCGCGGTCCAAACCAGGGTGGGCTTTCCAGAAAGCATATCATGGAGGGTGTTGATAACTCCCTCAAACGACTGGGTCACGATTATATTGATCAACTAATCATTCATCGTCATCCCCACGGCATCACAGGGCAGGCGCAACCCCCGATCGAAGAAACAATGGAAGCTTTAAACGATGTTGTGAAAGCCGGCAAAGCACTTTACCTCGGTGCTTCTTCAATGTTTTCCTGGCAATTTGCTGAACTTCAAATGACCGCTGAGAGAAATGGCTGGACGAAGTTCATCTCCATGCAAAACCATCTGAATCTCATCTACCGCGAAGAAGAAAGAGAGATGATTCCCTATTGCGTAAAATCCGGGGTAGCAGTGACGCCATGGTCTCCATTGGCCCGCGGTATTCTTGCGGGTGCCTACCAGGGCAGTTTTGATAAAGGTTCAACGGCAAGATCATCTGGGCAGGACAGAAAGCGGACTGAATCGCTGTATCACGGTGAGAATATTTTCAAAATTGCTGACCGTGTTGTTGAAGTCGCCAAAAAATATGGCAAAAAACCGGCGCAAATCGCGGTTGCCTGGCTGTTTACTGTCGAGGGCGTCGTATGCCCCGTGGTGGGAGTATCAAAAGAAGCGCAACTGGCTGATTTGGTGGAGGCAACCGAGCTAAAACTTGAACCGGAAGACGTGGCATATCTAGAAGCACTTTATCAACCCGTCGACAATCTCTTGTCAATTGGTACCTCATAAGCCCGGGTTAGAGTTGAGATAGCCCGAAAACGCGAAATAAGGCTATCCGGGATAGAAAGCGTCAGCGCCCACTCTGTAATTGGCAAAAGATTGTTCAGCATTTCGATTTACCAGTTTCCGCGAGAACATGGGGTGATGCAGACTTCGCACCTCGTGTTCCAGCTCATAAAGCAGTCGACCAGAGTCCGGATCGATGATGTGGTCAAATCGATATTGGTGTTGATCTGATTCCTCGGCAATTAAATTTTTCTTTTTCAGTCGCTTGTAAGGTCCGGAAAAATCGACAGTGTAGATAGCAATGTGATGCCCGTCATAAGGGCTCGATTTGGTTGAAGCCCTAAACCTCAGGGTTTGATATCGACCAATTGATACTTCACAGGTATTTTTAGTGAGCTTGGTCGGCGCATCAAAATATTGAGTATAGAACCTTGCTATACCGGCAAGATCCTCCCTCCTTGTCTGAAATTCCACATATTGAATACCAAGCTGGACTCTGGGTGCAGCCAGGTTTGATTTAGCACGAGACGGCTCCGAACACTTAATCAGATTCCCCCAGGGGCAAGTCACGACAACAGAACTTTTTTGCACCTTATAGCCAAAACGAGTATCGGCCATTCTGCGCTCAATTCGACCTAGCCTGATGGCCAACGCACTTAGACTGGGCACCACAACGCCGATACAACCTCTCAGAACCTGCGGTTCACCCCTGGGCAAGTGAAACTGCTGGTTACCCGCATTCACCCACACATTATATGGCCCAAAATCCATGTAAGGATCACGTGTAAAACCCAGTCCACCCACATAAAACTGCGTGGCTAGCGACTGATCAGGTGCTCTTAGATTTACATGTTCAAGCGCTAAAATATTACCAACATCGTCCTGTTGTCGATCAAATTTCAATCTGCACCTCCGTTAATTGCCCTACCTTTATCACCATAGGGAACATTAGACGCTTTCCCAGGCAATCAATGCAAATCGAACCAACGACAGGTAATCCACGCCGATTCAGAAAGGCCCGACATTGCATCTCGAACTAAATCCTGGGTGTCCTGAAATCACCAATCGACGCTCCAAAAAGGGCTGGCCTGGGTTCATTTGCTGGGTGTCCTGAAATCACGCTCTCAGGATTGTTGGGTGTCCCGAAATCACGGTTGTCCTGAAATCTAATATAATTTGATATGCTGGGTGTCCTGAATTGGGAAACAGGGGTAAGGGGATGCAACCCACACGATATCCGGCGGTGAGTACGCTGTGTTTACACACAAAGGTCCCGCCAGCACTTTTTTTAATACCCTGGGTTATATATTCACCGTCTGGTTACCAAAATCTGAATATGAGTCCGATAGCCGGGAACAATTTGAAACACTGCAGGAGGGCTATGACCCATTAATCCCAGGTGCACAGGAAGATGTATGGATTCCAATTAAAGCCAGGAATTCCTAGACATCGTTCGAGGCAAATCTCTGGCTACCATTCGCGCATGCCAGAGGATTATGATACAAACATTGATTGAAGTCTTAATCTCACCGGCTGGTGGCTATTGGTAGCTGATATCCGGGTACTCATTACGAGGAATTCAATATGACAGATCTTGATTTAATAATTCGCAATGGACGCGTCATAGATGGCAGTGGTGGTGAATCGAGAGTCTGCGACGTCGCGATCAAAAATGGTTTGATCCATGCGGTTGGCAAGAACCTTGTTGGTACCGCTGCAAGGGAAATTGATGCCACAGGCAAGATTGTCACGCCAGGCTTTGTTGACGTTCACACCCACTACGACGGCCAGGCAACCTGGGATTCCCACATGAATCCTTCGTCAAACCTGGGTACCACAACTGTCGTCATGGGCAATTGCGGGGTCGGTTTTGCACCCTGCAGACCGGAGGACCACGACGTCTTGATTCAGTTGATGGAGGGAGTTGAAGAGATTCCCGAGACAGCGATGGCCGAAGGATTACCCTGGACATGGGAGAGCTTTCCAGAGTATCTGGATATGCTGGATACCAAACCCCGGGACATTGACATTGCCGCGCTGGTTCCCCACGGTCCGGTACGTGTATTTGTCATGGGGCAGCGCGCTGTAGATCGTGAGGCCGCAACAGATGACGACATTGTGCAGATGCAGCAACTTATCAAAGAAAGTGTTGATGCCGGTGGTGTTGGATTCTCAACATCCCGAACACTTGTTCACAGAACCAGCAAAGGCGACCCTGTCCCAACTTATAGAGCCGCGACAAAAGAATTGAAACAACTGGGGCAAGCACTCTCGGGTGACAAAGGTCATGTATTTCAATTGATTTCAGATTGGGAGGATCTCGATGAGGAATTCAGTATCCTCCGAAGCACCAGCGAGAAAACCGGTGCAAAGGGAACCTTTACCCTGCTTCAACTGGACAATCAGCCAGAACTCTGGAGACAGCAGCTGGAACATATTGAAGCAGCCCAGGCAGAGGGGCTGGACATTCGAGGTCAGGTGCTTTCCCGGCCCGTCGGTATGTTAATGGGACACCCAACGTCCATGAGTCCGTTTTCGCCCCGGCCATCTTTTACAGCCATGCAAGAATTGCCCTGGGACGAATTGATAGCAAAACTAAAAACACCTGAAACCAAAGCGCAGATTCTCGAAGAGGAAATCGACCAGCCTCATATTTTTGTCAAAATATTCAACAAACGCTTCGACAAGATGTACCCGTTGGAAGAGCCTATAGAATACCTGCCAGCGCGTAACACTTCTGTCGCCGCCCGGGCCCAGGCAGAAGGGATGGAACCTGACGAGTGGTTGTACGATTATTTTTTAGGTAACAATGGCAGCAACCTGATTTATATTCCAGCCGCCAACTTTACCGATCACATACCGGAACTCTTAACACACCCCCATACAGTCTCTGCACTCGGAGATGGCGGCGCACATGTGGGGTCTATCTGTGATGCCAGCGCCAACATTTATGTCATCACAAAGTGGGTAAAGGAACGACAAAGTTTTGCGCTTGAACAGGCGATTCATCTACTCACGCGACAGCCTGCTGAACTTTATTCTCTGATGGACCGGGGTCTAATTGCCCCTGGCTATAAAGCTGACATCAACGTAATCGACTATGATGCTTTGAATCTCAAGACACCGCATATCGTTCACGACCTGCCGGCCGGGGGGAAACGTCTACTGCAGAATGCCGATGGTATTACGTCGACAATAGTCGCAGGTGAAGTAATCTATCAGTCAGGTGAAGCCACCGGTGCTCTGCCAGGCAAACTGATTCGGGGCCAGAAATTTGATCCGGTTTCAATCGCGTCGACTGGCTGAAACGAAGTGGATTAAAAGCTTCTGTTCAGAATCCTGACTCCGGCAGCAGTCAGGCAAAATAACAGGCAATGTCGATCCGGACATCGCCTGTTACCCTGGCACCATTAGCGCTCTTTCCCTTCACAATACCGACATTAGAAACACTGGTTGTATCACTGAGAGGGCCCTTAACCAGACCACATTAATCAACTGCTGCAAAACACCTTCAAACTACTTACCCGAAAAAACCGGTTCCCGCTTATCAACAAAAGCTTTGCTGGCTTCTTTATGATCCTGGGTCTGTCCACAATGTACGTGGTGGGTTGCTTCAAGATCCATACAATCATCAATATCACCGGCGAGGGCACGATTTAAGTTTTCTTTCATGTAGCGATAGGCAACCGTTGGCCCCCTGGCCATGCGCAGTGCAATCTCCAGTGCTTTTGCCTGAAGCTCTTCAGGTTCACAAACCCAGTTAGTTAACCCTAGCCGCAGGGCTTCTTCCGCACCTACTCTTTCCGATAGATAATATAATTCCTTGGCTTTGGCAGTGCCCACTAGCTGTGCCATAAAGTAGGTGCCGCCGTAGTCTCCGGAAAATCCGACCCTCGCAAATGCTGTTGTCATAATGGCATTCGACGACATGATCCTTAGATCACAGGCCAGGGCCAGGGACAAACCGGCACCCGCTGCCGCACCTGGAAGCGCTGCGATAGTTGGTTTTGGCATTTTAAACAACTTGCCCGCCGTCGCTCGCTGATTAAGCCGCTGCTCATGAATAGCCTGATCAATCGTTCGAGGACCCACAGTACCGTCTCCGGAACTCGCCATCCCTTTAACATCACCACCTGCACAAAAGCCCTTGCCTGCACCGGTCAGAACGATGCATTTAATTTTATCGTCCAGCTCAGCGTCAGCGAGCGTCTTCTGCAATGCAGCATTCATCGCCCCGGACATTGCGTTTCTTGCGTCTGGGCGATTCAGGGTCAGCACAGCGACTCCATCATTAATTTCCGCCAATAAGTCTTCGGTACCCGTCTCAATTTTGCTAATCGTCATCACTCGCTCCCTGGATATTCGGAATATTTAGTCGGCAATTCGCCGGGACAATACACTGTAACAAATCCCCACCATCACATCCCGAAATTGAAAACCAATCGTTCAATTAATACAAGATGTCTTGGGTCTATTGATGTTAAACCCTATTTTTATACATTACTTTTAGACGTTGGTGCTAAATACTATTGCTATATGCCCTGGGAATTAGGCCTTGCAATCTTTCCGTTTCCCCCGTGAGCGGGGTATAGTCGACTTCTGAATTGGAAAACCATCAGGAAATCACGCTATGCATAATAAAAGTAACATCCTTGTAAATACATTCATCGCACTTGCCCTGACAATCTCGTTGGTAGGCTGTTCGTCAATGGAACCCGGGATGGGTACAGGTGGGTTAGCCGGCGCATTAATGTCGGGGGACAGACCTGAAGCTGATAAAGCGCGGGACGTGGGCAGAAAACCCGCCCAGGTCATTGAGTTTATCGGCATTAAGAAAGGAATGTCCGTTATAGACATTTTTGCCGCGGGTGGTTACTACACGGAAGTGCTCTCGGTTGCTGTCGGCAAAACCGGTACAGTGTACGCCCAGAATCCCGACTTCCTGCTTAAAATGCGAGACGGCGCCAACGATAAAGCCTTGACTCGCCGTCTGGCAAATAACCGGTTATCCAACGTGGTCCGACTTGATCGTGAACTCTCTGATCTGGGTATTCAGCCAGGAACTCTTGATGCTGCATTTACTGCACTGAACCTGCATGATCTTTATAACCGTTCCCCTGACACCGCACTTGGCATGCTGACGGGAATCAAAACACTCCTCAAGTCCGGTGGCGTGTTTGGGATAATTGACCATAATGGCAATGCCGACCAGGACAATGCCAGTCTGCATAGAATGCAGTTGGCCCAGGCGCTAACGATTGCAACCAGGGCAGGCTTTATTGTTCAAACCAGCGAGATACTGGCAAACCCTCAAGATGACAGAACCAAAGGTGTCTTCACCCCAGGACTAAGGGGTAATACCGACAGGTTTGTCTTAAAGCTGACCAAACCTTAATTCCCGACACCGTGAAGCTAAATCCGGCCTCGGAAAAATACATTAGTCTTGCCACCTTTCGCAGGGATGGTCGCGAGGTCCGGACCCCTGTCTGGGTTGTTGGAGATGATGGGGGTGATGGAGGGGGTGATGGAGCGAACAGCCAGGAACTCTACGTCTTTTCAGAGTCGAAAGCGGGCAAGGTCAAGCGCATAAGAAACAATGGTCGTATTTCCATTGCACCCTGCGATCTTCGCGGTAAATTAACCCATGACCTCTGGCAACAGGGCAGTGCCGAGATAGTGACTGATGCCTCGAAAATTGAGAACATCTATCAGATATTCGATAAAAAATATGGCTGGCAAATGCGGCTGCTTAATTTTATCGCAAAATTGAATGGTCGTTATCACAAACGTGCGGTGTTGGCGCTCAAGCTAAACCAGATTCCCGGTGACTAAAAATCAAGCCATTTTGTCACCGCAGCCAGATATTACGATCAAAAACATGTCCCGATTCCTCTGTAAAAGTAGAACCGGGACATGTTTTATTTAGGTCAATTTCCCTGGCTTATACAACTAGAGCTCATGCACCCTGACCTGCAGGTCAGTAATGCCACGGACAAAGCTTGACCGCAGTCGTGTGGGTTCACCAATAACTTCAACAAACTTAAACCGTTTCATGATTTCCTCCCAGAGAATCTTAAGCTGCATTTCCGCAAGCCGATTGCCCATGCAACGATGGATACCAAAGCCAAAAGACAGATGATGTCTGGCTGCCGGACGGTCAATCAAAAACTCATCAGCTCGATCAATCACCTCATCATCCCGATTACCCGAGATATACCACATCAACAGTTGATCACCTTTTTTAATCTGCTTGCCACGCAACTCAAAATCTTCGTTAGCGGTCCGGCGCATATAAGGTAGCGGCGTCTGCCACCTGATAATCTCGGAAACCATATTTGGGATTAATGAAGTATCATTTCGCAGCTTCTCATACTCCGCCGGATGTCGATTCAAGGCCAGTAAACCACCGCTAATCGAATTTCTGGTGGTGTCATTTCCACCTACAATCAACAGTATGAGATTACCCAGAAACTCGAAGGGTGCCATATTCTTTGTATCTTCTCCATGCGCAAGCATCGAAATCAAATCAGAGCCAGGCTCTTCCGTCACTGCGCGTTCATTCCAGAGCCTGGTGAAATACGCCAGGCATTCCATTAGCTCGGCACGTCGCTGCTCTTCGGTCTCTACCACGCCAAGTCCGGGAGGTGAGGTCGCAACATCGGACCATCTGGTCAACATTCGACGATCTTCGAACGGGAAGTCAAACAGGGTCGCCAGCATTTGTGTCGTCAGTTCGATGGAAACCTTATCCACCCAGTTGAAAGTCTCTCCCCTTGGCAGCGAGTCCAGAATTTTGATCACCCGCTCGCGGATGGTGCTTTCCATTTTCGCAAGGTTAGGCGGTGCCACCACACCACTTACCGTAGCGCGCTGAAGATCGTGTTTCGGTGGATCCATTGCAATAAACATAGAAAGATTCATGTCTGCAGGATCTGGTTCCAGATCAACCCGTGGGCCAATACCGATACCGTGGGCGGACGAGAATTTTTCATGGTTCTTGTCGACAAACATGATGTCTTCAAATTTGGTGATGGACCAATAGCGACCAATCGTCGGCAAATCATTCAGATGAACAGGATCTTCTTCCCGAAGCCGCTTGAAATGTTTGTCCTGGAGATCCAGTTGAAATAACCTGCCGTCGATCATGTTGATATCTTCGATAGGCACGGAATAGGGGTCTTCAATGACAGGGGGTGGATTAGGGGCCAAAAACGGACTCATAAATGACTCTCGACGCTCATCCTGTTTCAATTGTTCACTCACTTCATTTCCCTCATTCTGTTTTGTTCACATGGTATTGCGTTAGGTTTAGCTTTGTCGCATCTCGATAAAAAGGCCCGATCGGCATTTTTCATCTGCAGCCTTAAAGTTAGCACAAACTGATTTGTCCAGCTTGATCATAATCGGACATCAACATTGGCCAATTTGATGCCAATTTACTGATTTCTGCCAGCGCCGTTATGTCCATGATCGTTTCAGTCCATGACTAAACTGGTATTACAGCTTCCATCATGATTGAATCCGTTCGCATCCCGGCCCTGCGCCTGGTGCCCTGGCATCCGTGACAGCGGGGAAATATTCCTCATACCGGGAACGGGGTGAAGGCTGACGTAAACTGATTTAGGAATGTCCCGGATCGCAACTGCAATACCGCCAACTTCTGCGATATTATTGCTACAAATTAAAAGCCGGCAGCTGGAAACTTCAAAAGGGTGATTTGTTAAATGACAATAGCATGGGGTCCACTCAACATTGCGTACGATGATCCCTACCCGTTGGAAATTGGTAATCTGTGCCTGAATCTCTCCCGTTCTCCCCAGGAGTGGGCGGTGGAATATCACTACACACAGGACAGGTATGTAACTGAATCTTCCAAGGCAACCTCACGAATAAGGGTCGTGTCTGCCCAGACTAACCCGGAGGTCACAATCATTCCTGCCACTGCAGATCGCAGTGTGGTCGCCAGACCAACCCAGACGATCCAGATACCCGCTGGCGAGTCAACAACACTTTATATCAGTACACCCTTATGGATTCGTGCAAAGATCAATGACCAGACAACACTGTTTGATCTCCCGGTGGAAATTTTGTCCGATTGCTGGTTTGGCCAAACTACCCGCAAAGGCGAACTGTGTTACGCCAACCCGACCCAGGCCAGGATGTATCTGGAACGGTTGCCCGTCCGACCAGAGCGGGTTGTAACGCCTGCAAATATCAGAAACGAAGGTGATGACGTCTTGACTCTTGACCGGCTAAGTTTGCCCTTGCCCCACCTTAGCATCTACAAGGTCGATGACAGTTACTGGACCCAGCAAATTGTTATTACCAGAACCGCCAAACTTGACCTGGCCAGACTTGAACTGGAACCAGCACCGCCACAACAACACTCAACGGCGGAACTCATTACAGGACCCCGCAAGCAGATGGATGACACCATGGTTGAGCGCGTTCTGGGATTATTTTTCTAGTGAAAGGCAGGAGCATCTAACGGTGATAGAAAATTTTGAGCCAGAAATGCTAATCAAGGCACTCGTTGCGTTAGTTGCCGGGTGGCTGATTACCCGGATCACCAAGCGAGCCATTATGCGCATCCCTGATCACAATGTTACCGTTCATGGCCGCACCATGCTCGATCAGGCTTCAACTTTTATTATTTTGACAGTCTTTGTTTTCATGGCGATCAATCAACTCGGGTTTGATATGACCGCCTTGCTGGGTGCCGCTGGTATTTTGTCAGTTGCCGTTGGTTTCGCCTCCCAGACATCCGCTTCCAACCTGATCAGCGGACTGTTTCTGCTCGGCGAACGCGCTTTCACCGTTGGGGATGTTATTAAGGTTGGGGATCAGACCGGTGAAGTATTATCGATCGACTTACTGTCAGTAAAACTTCGTACATTTGACAATTTGTTTGTTCGAATCCCAAACGAGAACCTGATGAAATCAACGGTAACCACACTGACCCGATTTCCGATCAGACGTTTTGATATGAAGATTGGCATTGCCTATCACGAAGATATTCGAAAAGCCCGGGATGTGCTCATCAAGGTTGCCCGGAATTTTCATTTGTGCCTGGATGAACCCGCACCGCTGATAATCATGCAGGGATTTGGCGAATCTTCGATCGACATTCAGTTTTCGGTTTGGGGAGCCCGCGAACGATTCCTTGATATGAGAAACGGTTTACAGGAGAGGGTCAAGGAAGCATTTGATGAAAACGGGATTGAAATTCCATTCCCTCATCGCACCATATATGCCGGTAGCAAATCAACGCCACACCCGGTCAAAATTCTTAAGGATCAAGACGTCAACTAATTAATTTTGATTCCCCTCAATGGCATCGCGAAACCAATTCAGGGCCTGCAACACGCAGTTTGAATGCAATATTCGCCGGATTAATCTATGAAACTTGTATTGCTTTCTGTATCAGCTTTGCTCTTCTCGATTGTTATTCTATTAACGGGCCATGGATTACAGCTGACTGTCGCCCCGCTACGCGCGAGCGAATTGGGCTGGTCAACATCGATGATTGGTTTTACCGGTTCTGCCTACTTCCTCGGCTTTGTCCTCGGTTGCCTGACGGTACCCCGACTGGTGTCCTGGGTCGGGCACATCCGGGTTTATGCAGTATTAACCGCCGCAGCAACATCAGCCTTATTGTTGCTGGGTCTCTTTGATACAGTGGCACCCTGGCTGATTGCCAGACTGATCACCGGTTGGTCAATTGCCGGCATCTACATGATCATTGAAAGTTGGTTAAACGAACGTACCACTCCGAGGAATCGCGGCATGGTGCTTTCGATCTACACTACTTTAACCCTGCTTGCCATTTGTCTTGGGCAATTGGCAATCGGCGCTAATTTCAGTTTGCTCGAGTTCATTATTATTGGGGCCATATTGCTATCAGTGAGCGCAATTCCTATTGGTCTCAGTCGCTCAAGCACGCCGAGTCCTATTGTCGACGTCGGCTTTCAATATCGCCGGGTTTATGACGCAGCACATATTGCAATCGGCGGCGCTGCAGTAGGCGGGCTTGTGACTTCCGGCTTCTGGGTACTGGGACCACTGGTTGCCACGGCAAATTCCCTGTCGCCCGATCAGGTGGGAATATTCATGGCGGTTACACTGCTGGGGGGAGCAAGCCTCCAGTTACCCGTTGGCCGCCTTTCCGACCGCTATGACCGACGACTTGTGCTCGCAGGTCTTGCGATTGTCGGGGCGCTGGTTTGTATCACGGCAGCCACCATCCCCATTAAATCACCTTATCTACTGTACGGCCTGATGTTCCTCTTTGGTGGCACAACTTTCCCGCTATACTCAATTAGCCTGGCCCATGCAAATGACAACACTTCCTTGCCTCTCATAGAAACCGGCAGTGTTGTATTGTTAGTCAATAGTGCCGGCGCGATCATTGGGCCTGTGGCTACAGCGCGGATTATGGATTATACCCCTGCCGGCATGTTTATTTTCGCCTCTGTTATGCTATCGCTGTTTGCGATATGGGCGCTGGTGAGAATCTCGACCCACAAGATTAGCCGGCACCGGTTCGAGCCATTCAAGGACCTGCCGAAAACAACCCATGAGGTGATGGAGATCACAACCGATGAATATCCAATCGAGGGGGACCCGGATTAGGCTTGAATCACCGGGCACAATACTTTTGTGAATTCGTTAGGATTTCTGCTCTTTATCGATTCCGTGCAGCAGGATTCCGGTCATTCTTATTCCTTTGCCTCAAAAACTCTGCCACACTATTAACCACTCAAGTATTTGCCGTGAGAGGAGTCAACATTGATTCAGCAGTATCCTGAAATTGTCGCTCTCATCATTGCCAGCGCAGGATTTTTTGTCGCATTCCTGGTTTCCCGAGGTGCAGCACTCGCGCTGGACAGTATAGAACATGGCTTAGACCGACATGGTGCCGAACCACAAATCCCGGCAAACCGCACAAACCTGATTCGGTTGGTTTACTACATTGTACTCGGGTTTTTCCTGCTACTGGCTGTGCGCTCTCTGGGGGTGAACATTTTCGGTGAATGGCTGGATCTCGTCATCGTCTACATTCCACGGGCGTTGCTGGGAGCAGTCATTATTCTAGTGGGCTATCTGCTTGCGATCCTCGCCCGCAGTCTGGTGGCTAATCTAATGCCGGAATCATCCAGTCAACTACTGCCCCAACTTACCCAATACCTGGTGATTATTGTGGCCGTGGTCACCGGCCTTGGCCAGATGGCGATTGATGTCTCCTTCATTGCAACACTAACACTCCTGATTGTAGGTTTGCTGCTGGGTAGCCTATCCCTGGCGTTTGCACTCGGTTCCCGTGACCTGGTGGCAAACCTGTTAGCCCGACGCGAGGTTAGTCGATTCCAAATAGGTGACCACCTGCAGGTGCATGATGTCGCAGGGCAACTGATCGAGATTACCAGAACCGGTATCATCCTTGAGTCCCAGGGTCAGCGGTTCCACATTCCAGCGGCACAATTAAACTCTTCCATCGTGATCCAGGGTGAGGCGCCCCGTGTATGATCCCGTAGTTGAAGCCTTCGCGATTGCTCATCCTGACGATGTTGCAAAGCGGCTATCAAAACAGTTACCCGACGAGACCTCAGAGTTCCTGCAAAATCTTTCAGTGGGCGTCGCCGCAAGTGTACTGGCAAGACTCAACGGTACTCATCTGCAATCTGTGCTCGTAGCACTACCGACCAGCCTGCTTTCGAACATACTTCGAAAGGCTTCCCATGATGATCTGCTAACACTCATCGCCCACATACCCAATGCAAGATACGAGGAAATTGTTGACGCCGCAGACAACCATGCAGATGAGCTTCGGGATCGGCTGAATACATTCGCGGACAGAACAGTTGGCGCCGTTGTCAGTCCTGATTTTGTTGCGATTCGTAAGGGCAGGCTTGTCAGGGATGCCCTGGATGAGTTACGTGGCTCAGCATGGATACGTGATGTCCCGGTTTATGTGACTGACAGTGAAGGGGTATTGATCGGCCAGGTGGCCACTTTGGCGATGATGAGCAGGCAACACGAAGAGACGGAAATAGACCGATTGGCAATCCCTGTTCCAACTTTGCCCGAACATATGAATGCAGACATTGCACTCGAGAGCCCGCACTGGCAACTTAAGGCCACTTTGCCGGTGATTGATTCGAAGAAGAGGTTGCTTGGCACTATTAATCGGAGACAATTAACGCTTTCGGGCCATGCGCCAAATGATGGCAACTCAAACCTCGAGGATGTGATCTCTGACTTGATATCCGACTATTTCTCCATCTGCGTACATCTGTTAGAAGTGTTGGTGCGAACAAAATGAACACGCTTACCAACACCCTTAAATTAGACTACGCCAGACTATATCCTGGTGAAGTTGCCAGGTTACTGGAATCCACACCCGAGCGTTTGGAGAATCTGCTGACACTGCCTACCGCAGAACTTGCCGATTTACTGGACCGGGTAGACCCTTCAATGTTGCGGCAGGTTTTCCAGGCACTGCCGGCAAGCAGTCAGGCAGAGTTGTTAAATGCGGCACCGATTCGTTTGTCATTATTGATCTTAAGGGCGCTTGAACCAGATGAACAAAGACACATTCTGGATGAGTTGAGCGCAGTCAGTCGCGAAGAACTTGAGAAGCTGTTAAGTTTTCCTGCGGGTAGTGCCGGCCACTATATGGAGCGCCCCAGCGTACAATACAGAATCAATGATTCTGTTGCCCAGGCGCTAGCCAAGTTACAGGGTGCTAATCTGCTTCGCGCAAGATCAATTTACGTGGTAGACGACAACAATGTACTGATCGGCCGGGTAGACATGCAAGATATGGCCATTGCTACCCATGCCACGCTGCTGGGCACACTGATTAACCCGGTTGAAGGAACAGTCAATCTGACCTCGCCACGACAGGATCTGATGGATATCTTCGAGAAGTCCAGGGTCGACTCAATCCCGGTGCTCGACTTCGAGCAGCGCCTGATCGGTATTGTTCGTTACAATTCACTCTTTCACGCCGCCGAAGAACATGCCTCAGCTGGTATGCAGAAAATGGTTGGTGCAAGCGCTGAAGAACGAGCACTGTCTTCGCCATGGTTTGCTGTGAAGAAGCGCCTGCCCTGGTTACACATTAATCTACTGACGGCATTCCTTGCCGCTTTTGTGGTGGGTCTTTTTGAAGACACCATAGCCCAATTCACGGCATTAGCGATTCTTCTACCGGTTGTTGCGGGTCAATCCGGCAACGCCGGATCACAGGCGCTAGCGGTCACCATGCGCGGGCTTGCGCTGAAAGAAATTAACATACTGCAGTGGCGCAAGGTGCTCAGCAAAGAATTCAGGATTGGCATTTTCGACGGTATTTGCCTCGCATTTACCTGCGGGCTGGGGGTATTTTTGTGGAGTAAATCGGTGGGGCTCGCGCTGGTGATCGGCATTGCAATGATCGCCTCACTGATAGCCGCGGGCATTGCCGGCGCATTGGTTCCGATGATCCTGGTTCGGGTCGGCCAGGACCCTGCAACGGCTGCATCTATCATTCTTACGACGGTTACCGACGTCGCAGGATTCCTCTCATTCCTCGGTACCGCCACTCTGCTGTCATTTATGCTCTAGGTTAACTAAAGCATAAA
>Ga0206123_10000959_pt1 | contig 27759 bp, 51 predicted proteins | sample Helgoland_Spring_2_FD_160086 | JGI IMG/M metagenome (GOLD analysis project Ga0206123, IMG submission 160086) | Pelagic subsurface seawater microbial communities from Kabeltonne, Helgoland, North Sea - Helgoland_Spring_Bloom_20160316_1 | ecosystem: Environmental > Aquatic > Marine > Epipelagic ...
AGGACTTTACCAATTTCATCTCTCAATCTCCGACCCGATAAAGTGGTGACTAAATCTGCATTAAAAACAAGGGAGTCATAAGTTTCTTGGTCAATCGGTATTCCAAAACGAACTGAAAAGCGGATTGCTCTAATCATTCGGAGTGGGTCTTCCACAAACCTTCGGGTCGGGTCGCCTACGGCACGAATGACCCCATTTTGTAAATCTTCTAATCCACCTTGAGGGTCAATGACGACTCCATCGGCGGTCATACCCATAGCATTGATTGTCAAATCCCTGCGCTCGGAATCCTCATCAAATGTGTCGGCAGGTTCAAAGATACCCTTAGTCCTTCCACCTGCATATCCTAATTCTCTTCGGTAAGTGGTAATCTCAATGGCTTCCTTTTCGTTAGGAATAGTGACAAGACTTGTTAGATTAACCAATGACTTCTCCGCTTGTGGGCCGAGAACATAGCGATAGCCTTTGAGTCCATCAACGACCTCTTTTATTTGATTGGGTTTAGCATTCGTAGCCAAGTCATAATCTTTGATAGGGAGATTCAAAATTGCATCACGAATTGCGCCACCAACGACAAGAATTTCGTAGCCATTATTTTCAAACGCCTTCATCAAATTCCTAATTTCCGCAGGTGGTGGGGTTAAAACCTTGTTTTGGTAAGGGACTCCGCTTGACTCCGCTTGGTATAATTTCTCTAACGATGCTTCGGTAAAGAAATCGTCATCTATTCTTTTTTTTTAAACCTGCGAGCCATCAATTCAGCCATCGGTGTCATGTAAGGAATTATGTCTATGGAATAAATGGGTTCCCTAAACATACTATTGTGAATTTTTTCACTCCCACCATTTTCAAATTTGTATTTGTCCACAACAGCCATCATAAACATTCCTTCGTCAAATTTCCAATCCCCACTCAAGTTCTGCTTAAATGATTTTGCATAGATTTTACGCATGGTGGAAGGTCGTGGTGTAATTGGTGCAGGGTCGTTCATATCTAATTCGTAAATTTCAAATTGAGGCATTTCACCATAAGGTGTGTCAATCATCTTTCGCTCGGATTCATTGATGGGTCGCCAAGAATGCCTATCAACACCATTCAAAAATTTGAGAACTTTGATGTTGTTAATACTTATTCCTCCATCATATTCAGTATAGGACTTAAATTGCACATCTATGTCTGTCAATTTATTTTTAACCGCATTTTGGAACCAAGCAGGGTAGGATTTAACCCATGCTTCGGGGTCTTTGTTAAAACGATTTACGCTTCGGAGAGTCCCTGCCTTTTCAGTCATAAACTTCAAACCTTGTGCGAAAGCAAACAAATTTGGTTCATTACTCCTTAAACTTTCCAAAGAAATCACCCCACCTTCTATTTCACAAATGTTTGTAGGTGACATATTTTGGGGGCCACCGAGAGCAAAGTATTGAACCTTTTCGGGAGTATATTTGGTTGATGGAATGACTACTCTTTCAATTTGAATCGTTCCCGATTTAAGACCTTTAGAAATCATAAGTTTTTCAATCGGAGATAATGTTTTTTCTTCGGGTTTAGCGATGTCTTGGTTATACCACTTTAATAACTCACCCGTCAAGTTAGATTTTTTGTAATTTTTATATTCGTTCCAATCCTCGGAGGCAGGGGATTTTGAAAAGGCTCTCCATTGACCACTTCTCACGGATGGCTTATACAAGTGAAGATGATAGCCTTCGGGTAAATCGCTAATGTGGTATGAATCCTCAAGGGAATACAAAGGAACATCAATAGCCCGCCATCCCCTGCCCTTCTCCCCTGTATAATCTATGTCATAAGGGAGTTCGTAAATGTCTTCAAAGTCAAAGCCCGATTCTTGTCCTCTTGTCCATGTCCAACGAGTTCGTCGGCGGATTTTACGGTCAGCCTCAAACACTTCGGCGGCGAATGATTGGAAGTTTGATGTGGATTCCGCATTGAATTGACCTTGCGGTATCATAGGGTGTGCATACTTGCCGTCGCCATCTGTTCTAACGAAGTCGCCACCTGCTGTGTCATTTGTTTCATTTTGAGTCTTCAATTTACCATAATGAGAGGGTTTTACTTTGTAAGACCGCATCCAACCACCCTCACCAATTGGTAATGAAAAGTATTCAATATCGCCATCAGCATCAATCATCATTTCCATGAAATCGGGGTCATCAACATTTGTTCCAATTCCTACCATCATTGAACCATCGTCAAAATCATGGCTTCCGACCATCAATTCTTCTTCCATATATTCGGCATCATAAATTACCTCATCACCATTCCATCTTTTAACCCTCTCAACAACTAAATCTTGAATCTCGCCACTCAAGTAAGACAAATCCTCCCCATACATTTCATCGTGAGCCAATACTTCAAAGGCACGATACCAAGATGTAGTGCTTCCGCTTGGCGAACCGATTACTATTTGCATTGTCGTTTTGGATGGCGGATTGCGAGGGTCTTCAATTGTATTAGGATTCCATTGTCTTACCCTGTCCTTGATTTCATATTCAAGGTCGTATGTCAAGTGATATAAATTATCCTCATCACCAATACATTCAACATTAAAAGCAGTAGTCCATGAAGTAGTGCTTCCGCTTGGTGAGCCAATTCTTACTTGCATAGTAGTAAATTCTTCGTCGTCTTCAAGTGGCTTTCCAAAATGGGATGAGTCGGAATCTGTATAGTCGGCATTCAATTCAAGGGCTTTAGGAACAGGAATAAAATTCTGTTTCAACAAATAGAATCCTAATGCACCCGAAAGGAAAGTAGCGACATAAGGCCACTTTCCAATATCGGATTTGGAATCAGCCTTTCCAATTTCCATGAAGGCTGAACCGACGAGGAAGGTTGCCCCTCCAACAATAACCGAATTACGGAGTAGGCTCATGGTATTGTTTTGGTCTTCCTGTTATCTAAAACCTATCTTCGTGAACGAATAATGCTTGATAATTTTTCACTTCCATTACCCAACCATTCTCTTCAAGAAATGGAATGACTAAATCTCCCTTTTCAACATTGTAGTCCCCCTTATTAAAACAATCATCAATGAGGATGATAGATTCCGAGTGTAGGTTGCATAAAGCGGCTTTTGCTTCTTGTAATATCAAATTCGCATCATTAGCCGAATCAAGATAAAGAACATCAATCGGTTTATCAAAGGATTCTAAGAATGATACACTATCGGATTCTATGATATTGACTTTATCCATCGCTTGTGGATAATCTCTTGTGCAAACCATTGTGGAAACAACAACGGCAATCGGGTCAATATCAACTGAATAAAAATCACCGCCAAAATCACTCACATATTTCGTAAATTGAAGTGTGGAATGCCCATCCCCTTTGACATAGATTCCTAAATGATTTCTTATAGTTCCTGTTTCAACAATAGTCAAAGGAGAGTCCATCTTACTCATCAATGTAAATAAAGCATTAAATGTAGGATGGCGCATAAGATAATAATTGTGGGGAAAGTATTTATATCATTCCGTCATTTCACGGTTGAGCCAATTCTGTTCTATGACCTTTTGTTCACCCTCACCATCTATCCAAATAGCAAACCAATAAATATCATAATGTGTAGTATTATTTTGCGAAAAATTATCCAAAACCATGACCTGTGTATCACCTACAAAGCCTTGAATGTAATGAAGGGCAGTATCATATTCTAATGGGCTATCATTAGCGGTAGCATTAACCTCATATATCAAGAACTGAACTGAAACATTGTAGCCTTCAAGGTCATTTGGTTCATAACCGCAATCCAAATCAAAATTAACCGTAGCATGAGTGGTATTGGTGTATAATCCAATTTGAAATAAGTTAATCTCACATATTTCGGGTTCGTATTCACATGACCCATCATCGTCAGTCGCCATAGAGTCATAATTTTTAGCCACCGAATCTGTGCAACCATAAATGGGTTGTTCAATTGAAATACTATGGGCTATCCACTTTTCGTCTAAAATATCACCATTAAGAATTAAAACGGCCTTTGGGTTGTAGTTCCCCGGTTCAACAGCATCCCATGTGTGGAAAGTGTAGTCTGCACCATCGGTGTCTGTGACTACTCCACCTTCCCATATTTGGTGTTCATATTTGACTTGGTTATCTTGATATAATTTCCATATAATCTCAAACTGTTCGCCATCACAATTCGTTGCGCCTTCAACAAGGGCTACATCAGCACTAATCCTAACTGCGTCTTTTTCCGCATCATCTTCTAAAATATACGCTTGTTCATTGATGAAATAAGCATCACAGGACTCAACGGCCTCTATGTAGTAATCATTACTTGTAGGCAAATAGTATTCATCACCATGCTCACAAAAACCATCTTCACATTCAACAACATGGAACTCCACACGATAATGATAATCGCCACCTTCCAAATCCATAAATGTATGTTCAATGCTAATGTAATCTATGAACTCTATGTTGTGAATGAATACTTGTTCTGTTTCATCTCCACTTTCAAATAATGTGATGATAAAATGACCTCCAAAATGTTCAATACTACAATTATTGTAATCTTGGAAGGTAAATCGGACTTCTAAATTATTATCATCAAGATAACCATATTCGTCATAACTCCATGAAGGAAAACAGGATTCATCATAGTTAAATTCCCCATCTTCGCTATCCATCACATCAATGACACCAAGAGCCTCAAGACCACCACCTGTAAGAAGTAAGAAAATTGGTGTCATAGTAATAATCATTTTCTTGATGTTCTCGGTCTTGCGTTGAATGGACTCAATAGCCCTATCAACAATATCGCCTTCAAGAGTAGTTTCTAATTTTACATCAGTTTTGTTATCTCCGCCATTCAAAACGGTGTTCTCGGACACATCTTTGTTAATGGCTTGAACAGTCGTAATCAATTCTGCCGCTTCTTTTAATTGGGTGACTAAATCCTTTCCACTATTCTCATTTGACATATTGACAATACCATCGTCAAGTAAGTCCGATAATACATCTGCTTCGTCACGACCTGTGGCTTCCGCTACAATCTTCGCCTTCTCCGCTAATTCGGAAATGTCGGGTTCGTCTTTCCCCATAACTTTATATTGGTTGTGCCGCTATCTAAGGTTTCTTGACGGTTGTTTCAACTTTTTTCATGGTGATAATGGAAATCGCAGACGCTACTTCATCCGAGGTAGCCATTTTCAAAGAAATTTGTCGGCCATCTAACAATCGTATGATATATTCATCCATGTCTTCAAGACCTCCTTCAAAGTATCTAATTGTTTGCATGATTAGGAATTATCCCATGCTTCAATTTCGGCAGAATTGGCCTTGTTTTCTTCGGCAGGTTGTTCCCCTCTTGGGTCAAACCCGAATTCATCTATAAAGTCTTCAAGACCCATGATTCGCATATTCTTACCATCTCCAACATGAACTTCATCATCTTGGCTAAATACTCGTTCAGCAAAAATGTGAAAGCAATCGTGGAAGTGTTTCAATTCTCTTCCCATGAAATAAATGCGACCCGAAATGCCTAACAACATAAAAATGACAATAACCTCAAACCAATAATCCCACATAATAACGACTGTGTGGGACAAGTTATTAAATGTTATCAAAGGAAATGTAATCCAATCAAAGCCGTAGTTCCCATAGCCTTTGCACCAATGAATGCGTTTGACTTCAATGCACCCGAAAGACGAAGGCTAATCAAGACTACATCAATAGCCAATACTAATGCAATATCTGTCGGAATTCCCATGATTTTTGATTCGCTCATACTCAATCATCCTTCTCAAAGCCTACTATTCAATTTCTCAACGATTAAACGAACATAGTCTTCATCGTAAAGGGGGTGGACATAGTGAATTAGTGTATTATCATAAGATGGTGCATCGGGATAGCCAAAGTAAATAGGATTGCCCGAATTTCGGCTTCCTACCCAACGATAGAAATACTGTGGTGATGTGAATGGTGGTGTTATGTCTTCAATTTCTGTGAAAGCCTCATCGGGTGACGGTGTGTAGGCGATGGAGTCATCAAATAAATCAGTTATCGTGCGTGAAGGATTTGAAGGTGTTGGAACAATTTTCTTCGTAAGCATTCCTTTTTCGTATTCTGTATCTTCTTTTGGAATGACTAATCTGCGGCGAAACCTGCCTTTATTATCCCGGCCAAAATCTAATCCATCCCTTCCATGATAAGGTTGTGTATGTTCAGCATTCTTTTTAAGAGGGATAACCAAACGGCGACGGAATCTTCCATCATTTCCACGCTTCATATCAATTTTATCACCTTTCATGTAAGGCTCTTTGAATTTTGATTCCGCATGGAACTCACGGAATGAAGTCATTGGTGCATCGGTGATGGTGACTGTTGTGGTTAGGTAAGCGATGGAATCTAATCCTTCTCCTTTAATAAATGCGGCTATTGACTTGTATGAACCTGTTCCATTATAGGATTGTTTTGTTTCATCATAGTATCTCACACCCTGTCCGTTCCAATCAAGAAATACAACATCATCGGGTTGTAGGATTTTCACCATGTTTTTCGCCATTGTTTCATACTTTTTGGCTAATGGGTATAGGTGTTTGTCCGTAGTTAATGGATATTGGTATGATTCAAAACGCCCTTTGTAATCCATAACTGTTGAAGCCGATGTATCAATAGCCACAATTAGTCGTGTCGGCGTTCTTGGAGAAACCATATCGGGATTTTCGGCGGATAATACTTCGCTTTCAACATAGCGAGTCATAAGCATATTGGAAACGACCCAACCTCCGAAAGCAGAAGCCGTGATTCCACCCCAATACAAGAATTTGTTGGTCTTTCTCTTATCCTTCAAGAAATGATTTGCGCCCACAACAGCGAGTCCGATTGGAACTGAACCAATAAGGAATGGAATTGCGATAAGTGAGGCCATAGTTTTAATTCATCTTGCCGACTATCTAATAATTAGCAATTAAAATATCTAAATGTTTGATTTTGTTGTCAGGGCCGTGGGGACATCTTACTGTAAAATTTGACACAACTCAAATCCAACCCATTTTCTTTTCAAAATTTTTCCTTCTTTCCGACTTCCAACCATGACACATTTGCTTACTTTTGGGCGTGATATGGTGGCGTGGCTTGAAGCCTTTATTTTCACCTGTGTAAAATAATCGGGAACAATCGGGACATTCCCACGACTTCTCTAAACAGGCTTCGCAAATGCAACCTGTTCTATCACTCCATGTAATCGGAGTGTCCGTAGCAGGGTTCTTAATACAGATTACGCATTTAGGGGTGAAAACCATGATGGTCGCCTCGTCGGTATCTTTTTCCATTGTGGGCCATTACCTTTGTTCATGTAGGTTTTGCCGTATTGATAATACTTGCGATATGAAGCCACAACATCTTTCCAATTAGTGCCTCCTATCTTGTATTCAAAACCCATGCACTTCGGAGGAACGGTCAAAGAACCTTCGGGTATAAAATCCCTCAAATCTCCGCACCGATACAGTATTTCTTCGCTCTTGTGGAACTTTCCATACCTTGCCGTGTATTCACGACATAAAGCCAAAGCGTGTTCAAGCAACCAATCAAAATTAGCCCTCGTTTTACCCGACCATATCGTTGAAGGGTGTTTAACATGGGTTTGTCCGTAAATGTAGGTGTCGCCATCGTAGCCATGCTGTCTTAGCACGGTGGAGAGCATCTGTGCGCTTTCCAAAATCATTTTGATGGAGTGGCGGTCACAAGCCATTGATGCGGCTTCGTTAGGCTCATCGGATAAGAAAAAGATATTCATAGGTTGAGATGGATTAAACGGCTATTTAATGGTTCGCTGAAAATCAAGCAAACGATTCACCGCAACCACATGAAGAAGTGGCGTTAGGGTTGTTAATTTTGAATCCACCACCCATGAGTTTATCTTCATAGTCAATCTCAATGCCGTCAAGTAAATGACTCGCCATGTTAGGGACTAAAACCTTAATTCCATCAATTGTCAATTCTTGACAATTTTCAGCACCTTCAACGATTTGTAAATCATACATAAAGCCCGAACAACCACCCGATAAGACACCCAATAGGAGTGCTATGTCTTTATCATTACCAAAGGCATCGGTGAGCATAGTGTGGGCTTTGTCCGTAATAGTCAAATTAACCGAAACCACTTGCGGTTGCTCTAAGATAATCGGGCTTGCACTTTCACAAGTTCCACAGTCCATGAATAATCATTGTTAGAACGACTATTTGAACCTTATGATTACCACTTCTTTTTGAACCAATTACCCATCTTTTCACAAAGATAGTTTCCAACAAAAAGGGTTGCGAAAACAGTTAAGATGGCTACAATTTCGTTAAACATAGACCATACAAACAGGAGTTATCTTACTTGCTATCTAAGGCTATTCTTCTTCAAAATAGAAAATCTCTTCCCAACCTCGGAATAGCGATTCATAAACCAAATTACCGATAATAAATGCAAAAATACCCATTATAATCCAAAAAGCATAAGCATCAACGGTGTTTTGAGGTATCATTCTTTACCCCTCCTTAATTCATCAACCAATTCTTTACGGGCATTTACCCATGACCTGTGAGCAAGACGAATGTTCGGAGAATACCACCAAACGAAAAATACCCACAACCCAATAAAAAATAAAGTCAATAATGCAAAAACCCCTTCTGTTTCATTCATAAAAATCACAATCCTTGAATATCCATTTTCTTATGTGGTGCGGAGAATTGAACCTTCAAACGATGGTCGTTCTCGCAACGCCAAACCATGACATTCTGCTCATAAGGATGAGATGGGTGAAATTCTCCACCGATTAAATCCCTTCCGCCCGACATATTGAGGCAAAGAGGACACCAATTAGAAACAATCCATGAGTAATCCATAATCATTCCCACCTTTCAGCCATTCGGTAAATTGCCTCTTCGGGAACGCCATGACTGTTTCTTTTAGCATAGAGAGGAATGTCGTTTATATCCCATTCAACGGTGATAACTTGAACCATGAATCCGTTTTCCTTCGCCGCTTCAACATACTTTTCGTATTCCCATGATTGGGTGTTGGTGTTATCAATAATGCAATTGATAGTATGAATTGGTGACTTGAAACTTTCCATGAATTGAGTCGCATTTCTAAGATTGTAAGCGTGGTATTCTCCAAGTTTGGAGGGGTCAAATTGATACTCTCCATCAACCATGAAATGTTCGTCTGTTGAAAAGATACCAAGACGACTCTCTCTCCCACCACTCGCAAGATTCTTAGCAAGTTCCGATTTCCCCGTTCCGGGAAGTCCTCTTAGTATGTAGCATATTTTCGCCATGTTATCACTCTCATTGAGTCGGGTTAATAAAGATTTCTCATGTAAGTGTCTTTCCAATTAGGCTCAATCATGGCTATATCCAATTGATAAAAGTCCCATACATTCATAGAATGAAGGGTTTCCGCATCAGTTTCACCATCCACCAATTTTTGAAACTTCTTGTAAATCCTGTATTCCTTATCCCATTTGTAAGGTTTGTCCAAAACGCTTAGAATGAATTCCCCATCCATCATCAAAAACCGACTTAGAAACTTGGTAAAATAAACCAATTCCCAATAACCGCCTTCGGGTGCATCTTTAGCAAAAACGCCCCATATAGCATCATCCATTTTGTCTTGATAATGTTTCCAATCTTGCTTACTGTCAAATGTCATGTATGTCATATTCTCACCGTGCCGTAATCAGGTTAATAAAGATTTTGATTTTGAGAGTGGAGGGGTGGGGCAGGTCGGATTTTCACCGAAACCTATGAAGTATGGATTCTTAAACAACGACAAGCGAAGGAGGAAAGGACTCATCATATAGATTCCATCAACGGACACCCACCCCATCCTGTGAAGAAAAGGTGAAGTGTGGTGGCGACATACTAAGCGAGTCAGTATGGCGTTGCAGTAGGCTTAAACAGTATGGCTTTACAGTCGGCTTCAAGAAGTGGGTTTGAGAATCCTGTGTCCACCACCCTTTACAACCCGAAGGCCGCATCGTGGAGTTGTTTCCGTTCTCGCTTCCCTTAACTATGAGAGGCTTGAGAGGCTTATTTAGAGGCTTGAGAGGCATAACTCATTAAAACTTGAGTGTGCCGCCACCATGCCCGCATTCAAAGAAGACGAGCCACTTCGGTCACAGGGGGTTTTACGCCCTTAGACAAACCTTCGTCTGTTCAACAGGTTAATAAAGTTTTCTAAAGGAAGTTAGAAATCGTGGCTAAAAAGTTCTTCCACTCGCCGTTTCGGTCATAGACTAAATCGTGAACAGGATATTCTAATTTCTCTTGTAATTCTTTCACATAGGTCAAGTTCTTGTGATAAAATGATTCGGGTTTAACTTGAATACCTGCGATGATTTCTTCATTCTGTTTGACCACCAAATCACACGCACCTGCAACATCTGTTTCTTCATCGGACTTTTCAATCTTATACTTCCAAATGTGTTCCTTCATATCTCTTATTGCTTCATCTTCCATTTTCTTTCCACGAAATGAATTTTTGCCCATGAGGTTTTTCATCCAATGGTGACAGGTTTCAATATCCCACATCTCTTCACCCTTTTCCTTGAGCAACGCTTGGGCTTGAGGCTTGTCTTGAACCATGTAAAGATTGTTCGCCATCATTTGAATCGTGTTAGTCGCTTTCAAACCACATTCGCAATCTTCGTGATAGTGCCTATCAATCTCCGAAAGCAATTCTTCTGCGGAGAAGATTCGGTGTTTCTGCTGAAGTGAGATGACCGCAATTGAGTTTTTACGGCTCGCTATGTGGAATTTGTCGCAAATGTCATTCAAAGTGCCTCCCGAAGAGTCACCATATTTCTTAAAGTAGTCAGCCATCAATAAACATCTCCGTTGGATTGTATCTTTTCATCTTCGTATGGACTCGCCACACGACGATACAATTCCAATTTCGCACACTCAAGAACGCCAATCAATTCATTGACATTACTGTAATTGAGTCCTCTTGTCTTCAAGACCTCGTTGAAGAGGGCTGTAATGCAGTAGTTCAAAACCCCTGCTTGACTTCTTGAATCTTCCACAATGACTTTTGCGGCCAACGATGCTAATGGGTCGTCTAAATTTGTTCTCTTATCGGCAGGGATATAGGGCATTGACCTTTGATTGTGCTATTACCTATCTAAATCTCTTTAGGTTCATATTTTCAAAACCCGAAATGGCTTCACCAAAACCGATTTCATCATCCATAAGAAATTATTGTTTCAAGCCCTATGCTTAGAAATCATATCGTGAATCTCATAGCAATTGAATGCGTCAAGAGTCTTTTCAATTTGCGGAATAAGGCGGTCAAAATCGCTCTCCATAGGTTCCTCTTCTCCAAGAACATAGCACTCCTTCAAATACTCAAGAGAATCCCGAATCATGGTGATTTCTAATTGTAGTCGTTCAATCATGGCTTTGTCTATTCCATATTCTAAAATCATTTGTTCCTTCTCGGTTGGACTCTCGTTCATGTTTAACAATGAGAGGTTCATGGTATTAAAGGTTTTTGGCGGGCGTGACAGGAATTGAACCCGTATCTTCGGCTTAGAAGGCCAAAATGCTATCCATTACACCACACGCCCATTGAGAAATTATATCATGGATTGTCAGCGAATTGACCAACCCTAAATTGTCTGTTTTGAATGTTATACACCGACAAATAACCCATCTTTGGCTTATAACCCATCATTTGCATGAAGTCTGTTTCGCCTTGAAATGTGGATGATACTACGAGAGGAACTCCACGATACCATTCAGTAGCATGGGCATGAGTATGTCCTGTCACAAAAATGTCGGGGGCATCTTGAATAATCATTTGGTCTTCCTCTTCGGGACTCAAAGCATTTCGCTCTCCCCACATGGGCGCAAGATGTCGCTTTTGTAGCATTAACTTCATGGCCTCTTGTGGTTTTTCGTAAGTCACATCTTCCACTCTCGGAACAATGTCATCAATGCCCTTTCCGTGATAAGAAAGCACATCAATTCCCGACAAAGTAATCCTTGCAGGGTTGCCTACATGAATTGTGGAATTGAACTTTTGCTGAACACCCTGTTCTAACATTGGTTGCGGTTCAGCAGGGCGCACAGCATCGTGATTTCCGGGTAGTAAAATGGGTGTGATGTGGTCGGGCAATTCATCTAATTTCCGAGCGCACATTTCATATTGGTCAAAAGAATTAGCGATGCAAATGTTCTCTTCATGGCCCGGATAAATACCGATTCCATCAATAACATCTCCGCTAAGAACCAACCATTTGATATTCTGTGCGGTTTCATCATCAGTATTCATCCAAGCAACCATATTATCCCATTCGCTTTCTAAAAATTTCTTAGAACCCATGTGCAAATCGGAAATGAAAGCAATTGATACAGGGTCAAATTCAGCCCCTCCCTTGTTTTGATGATTTGGTAGTAAATCGGGATGAACAACCCTGTCCACCCAAAACATTCGGCCATCATCTCCGAAGCGACCCGATATTCCTACGACTTCATCTTTGAACAAAGAAGCACAAGCAGGGTCGTCTTTTCTAACGAAAACATCAATTGTGGAGGACATATCCTCAATTGTGACCATCTTGCCGCCACTTTTTGTCCTTCTCAAGTCCAAAACAATTCCTACAATGTTATATTGTCGGTTCTTCTTTTTCTCTTTTTGAACCTGTTTAATCGTTCCCGAAGATTTGAAACCTGCTTGATTTCTCAACATATCGGCAATCTTTTGGTATCTGTCATAAAACAAATTGACAATATCTTCCATTTTGCCCTTTGTATTCGTCTGTCCGACTTGACCACCGATGGTATAATCGTCGTTAAAATCCGAAGCCTTCGCTGTCCATGACTTAGAGGGATTCTCCAAGTCAAAATAGGGTGAGCGCATTGACTTCATAAAAACCCATTATCCCAACAGGTATTTAACCGTTGATAATATCAAAGGTCTTTGAGGTCTGCAATCAAAGAATTAACCGCATCTTGAGCATCTTCAAGAGATGTGTTGCCTGTAATAACACACTTACCCGATGAAAAGATTAGGCATACTGCCGATGAGTCTTTCAAACGATAAATCAATCCCGGAAATTGTTCGGGTTCCCATTCTGTTCGGGTCATTGGTAGCCTAATGGTTAAATTGGCGAGATTCAATTCACGGCCTAAATCGTGCGTCACCACTACATTTCCAATGATGTAATCATAATTATCCCAAACCTTACAACCCTTTTCACGGAGGTCTTTATGTGTAATCTCAAGTGCAGTTTCAATATCATTAAGATTCTTAGCACCTGTGATGACTATTCTTCCACTACGGAACATAAGAGCGCAGACTTTGGGTGATGCAATCTTGTAAGTCAAGCCCGGAAATCTGTCGGGGTCAAAATCAACATCTGCCTCAATAGAAAAGTGGTCAAGGTCAAGATATTCTGCAAAGCGAGAGGTAGCCAATAAGTTCACGACATTTAAGGTCATATCTTTTAGATATGGCTACTACCTTAATAAGCGTTCATATTTTTGCAGGGTAGTGGGATTTGTTGGGTTCATCACAATGAGGGCATCTTGATTGATACAAAGAGTAAGTTAAATCACACTTGGGACAAATGATTAGTCCTTGAATTTTCAACATTTCTATTTCAATATCACGGCGAGAATCTCCGCCTTTGTGCTTCTTGTCTTTCTTCCAATCCTTTTCTTTCCAACCCATTATGGAAACCGCCTTCGTAATGATAAATCTTTGTGCTTCTTTTCCGATTCCAAATATCGGACTTTCTTTTCCAATACTGCAACTCGGTTTTGGAGTTCTTGGACTAACAAAACCAACATTTTAATGTCTTCATCTTCGGAAAAGTGTAAATTGGAAGGGAATGGAGGTTGGTTGGGGTCGGGAATTCTCAATAAGGCCACCCCACATTTGTTTTTGAATTATCCAATTCATCACACTTGCGTTCATACCAAGCATAAACAGGAATAAAATAAAGACATGAAAGTATGCTAAACCAACCAAGATTTGAAAGGTAAGCCGTTTGGGTAAGATAACACCATGCTAACACCATCGGTTGATGAGCAAATAGACCAAAAATAGGTCGCCAATAGTCCCGTAGGGAAATCTTCATGTCTTTCACTCTTCTTGGGTAAAATCGGTGAGGCTTGTTTGGCTCTCATCCATCACCTTTGGTTCACGCAAACCTGCGGCCACAAGGATTTCATCATTAAGGTCAAGCATAGCCTTAATCATTTGATTAAAATAAAATGCAAACCATACCACTATGAGTATTGTAAAGACATTGGTTCCCAATAGAATGTTGTTCATGCTTTCACCATTCCTCTAACCTATTGATAAAGGTTCTTGTTTCCAACGACCTGTTTCAATCATCCATTCCACAGGTGCTTTTACTTTGACGGTGGTGGGACACGCCTTAATAGAATTACAAATAAAATGTCCGAAAACATATCCGCCCGATTCATACTCTTTCCTTTGAGTCATTTTCCAACCACAAGTAGGGCAATCAACCATTCAAAATCCCAACCCATTTTGATAATCTATACGAGGTGCTTCAACAGGAATATATTCATCCTTACCAATGGCTGTAAAATAGCCACTATCAAGTGAACCTATGAATACATTGTAGGTTTTTAGGCAATCATCAACGCAATAGCGAATTACTTCTTCGTAATTACCTTTAGCCCACTCAATCGGGGCATTAGCCGCATCCATTAACTTTGATTGGTCTTCACCAAGCATACCGTGAATCAAATGATTTAGACGATAGCGTATTCCTGTTTTTTGCTTGAGATACAATGATGAATCAAACTTTTGACTTGAAGGCCACTTTTCTAAAAGTGATTTGACAGCACCGACTCCACCTTGCTTTTGTGTTTTACTCATAATCGGAAAGTCAAATCCTTCTCCATTGTGCGTAAGAAGCAAAAAGCCTTCATTTCTTGCATTTCGCAAGTGATATGCGAGCATTTCAAAAGTATAAACGATTCCTAATGTCCCTCCACATTGACGAACAATTTCGCCATGAATGTCGGGGTGAACATAAATAGAATTCATGTCATGGTGTGAATCATACATACACACTACGGCAGTTTTCCATCCCTTCGGATTATCAAAGGCCAAACCTTCGGCATCCATATCAAGATTAGCCGTTTCAATATCAAGGGCTATGACTTTCATAAGTGTCCGAGCCTCCACACACTAATAAGTTTTTCTCAAATACCCGTAGTATTACTTGAGAATGGGTCATCATCAAAATCGGGGTCGTCGGGATTATCATTGTTAGGTGGTTTGAACAAAGATGAGTATTGACTGAAAAATGATTCAAGACCTGCAAAGGGATTCACAGAATTTTTGTGTTCAAGATAAAGTGAATACAACAAAATGATGTTGTCTTCTTCCATATCCCCACACTCTTCAAAGAGAACATTTCGGAACTTGCGGTAATGGTCAATAAACGACTTCATAATATCACTCTTCTTCGGTGTCATCAGCAGGTTTGGAAGCCAAAATGTCCACTTTCTTGCTCGCAATTTGATAAACGCCCGAAATCTTGTGAGTGTTCACCTTAACTCGCTTGTCAGTCTTAGCAAGGACTTCACCTTCAATAACGCAATTCTTACGAATCTCAAATGAAACGGTGTCGCCAACCGCAATCTCGGCGGATTTGTCACTACGACTTTCAAGAATTTCTTCAATGATAACCATAAGGGTTTCCAATGCGGGGGTTTTCTGCTTTTTCAATTCGTCTGCGGATAGAGCCATAAGTATCACTTGTCCGAAGGGGTATCTAATCGTTGATGTGATTCGGTTTAGAAAGGAGTGTATATCGCTTGTAGCGTTGTCCTGTCGGGTCTGTGCGCCATTGGCTTTCAAATTCATAACCCATTTCTTTCAAGTCAAGAATGCGACGAGGGAGAGAACGAATCTTGTAAATGTTCGCCGCTTCCACACCCGAAATAGAGGTGCGGGATTCAAAATGCTTAATCAGTAATTCTCTTTGATTTACCATGAGTATATCATGGTGGGATAAGTATTTAATCCTTCACACAGGTTCACTTTTACCCACCAAACAGGCAAAACCTACCCACCATTCACCAACATAGTTAAGCAATATGCGAGTATCACCATTTTTATGAGTATGGCCTCCACTATCCCATGCTTCAATGAGTCCTTTATTGATAAGAGCATTGATTTGTAGGGCTTTATGTGATTTAGAACCTCTTGGGTCGCATTCAATGTAGCCGTAGCCCTTTGCTATCGCATCATAACTTCGTTGTTGTAGTGGTGTCAATCTCACTTTCGCCATTTTCTCATCTCCTTTGATTTTGAAGCAATTTTAATCCATCACCAATGCAAGTGTCGCAGACATAAATGCTTCCAAATGTCTTATGTGCTTCTGTAAATCGGTGTGGTGTGTCTAAATAGTGTTCATCAGCACAAGTGCTTCCGCAAAACTCGCAATCATCGCTCATAGACAGTTCGGAGGGGCGGTAGTATTTAAGATTTTAGCCTAACTATATTGGAAAATGTTGAAAAGATAAAAGCCTTATGTTCACCACTACGCACCGCTTGTGCCGCATTCAAGGCCATTTGCACAATCTTTCTTTCGCTTGGAACATTGATGAGTGGAATACGCTTCAATTGATTGGTAAAATGAAGTGGTGTCGCAATTGTCAATCCATCATCGTCAATATAAAATTCATTTAAGGTATTATGTGGGTCAAATGATTCATCAACATTCACCCATTCCAAATTTGTTATAGGGATGGTGGATAGCCATAACTTTTTCTTTCTCCAATAAGCCAACCCTGCGTGTGGTGTGTCGGGGAGAGCCATAACTTCGTCGTAAGTGTCATCAAACAGTTCATGTAATGCTTCCATATTATCACCTACTTCAAAACACCTATTTAGAGTTTTAGCAATTGAAAGCCATATCTTTCGCCATATTTATGATTTCATCCTTGTTGGGTATTTGGTTTTCTGCCGACCATTTTTCGTTCAAAGCATCACCGACTGTTCTTCCTTGTCCTTGTGGTGGACATCGTGTAGTTTGATACTCTTCAATCCTAAATGAGCCGTCTTTGAACTCTCGTATCATAGTGATGGAGAAGTTAGAGTAGGTAAATAGAATCAAGCCTTTGTCAAGGTGTTCTAAACGCTGAACTCCATAACACAATTCATCAAATGCTTGGTTAGCATACTCGTCAGCCTTCTTTTGTAATTCCGTCTTTTGTGGCCTCAAAGCCCTATCAATTGCTTCTTGTAGTGCATTTCGGGGTCTTTTTATCTCTTCGGGCTTTTTGATGGGCATTAGTATTTTTCTATTCATGTTAATCACTTTATTCTTAGTGGGGGTTTCGGTCAAAAAAAGATTCCAATGTGGAACCTAAAGATTCAAACCGAAATTTAATCATCCTCTCCAATTGAAAGCCCATTCTTTCGCTTTGGCTATGATGGCTTCCGAAGAGGGTTGTTCAACACAACAACATTTCCACATTGTATATTGATGGCCTCCGTTATTTTCTAAATCAATAGTTTCACAGTCACGCTTCTTGTTAAATGAGTATTCATTTCGGAATTTCCAATTAGGGCATACTTGATGTGCTTCCTTGTGGCTCATAACCCTGTGTGGGATGGTGGGGCTTGATAATCCAATGGGGACTAAAATACGATTACCCAAAATTGGCCTTTTGCGAAATATATCATTCATAGTATTCATCTAAAGTGTGGATATTCTCAAATTCGGAAAGTTTTCGGAAAAGTTCGGAAAGTTTTCGGAATGTATCATCATATCTATACTTGGGATTTTTCCAAATTCGGAGTTTTCTCCGAGATGTTCGGAGTTTTTTCCCATTTTCAGAAAATCTGCGGGCCTACCAATGCAAAAATGCAGATTTAAGACTCATCAATCCTTTTTTGAGCCATTTCACAGTATTCGGGTGAATTATCAATCAAAATGTAGTCCCACCCATGCTTCTTGGCTGATACTCCAACAGTCCCCGAACCTCCGAAGGGGTCAAGAACGACTTTGCCTTCACACGAAGTCAAAATGTTATCCACCAATTCCACAGGGAATGGTGCGGGATGCGGATTCTTCATTTCTTGATTGATTCTCCAAATGTCAGTTTTTCGGTTAGCACCTTTTTTGAGTCTAAAGGCATCTTTTCCTTTGGGAGTTTTAGGCATCAAGTAAATTACTTCGTAAGTAGGCAAAAAGTAGGTGTCATTGAAATTAAAACCACCTGCTCTTGCCCATATTATCATTTGGCGAACATTGAAATCATCCAAGAATGGGTGTCCTTCCATTAACCCTCCTTGCACCCTAAATTTGTGATTGAAAAAGATAGCACCGTTTGGTTTCAAGACCCTAAACATTTCAGTTATACACTCCTTCATCCAATTGACATAATCTTCTCGCTTCATTGAATCTTTATGCGATTTGTAGCCTTTTTGAATGGCCGCATTTTTCCACTTAAAAGAATTACCACTTTTGAGCGAACTGCCTGTTGAATTGAGAAGGTTGTAGGGCGGGCTTGTGATAATTACATCAACGGATTCGTCAGCCATCTTCTTCATTTCGGAGATAGTGTCGCCACAAATTATCATTCTTCCTCATCCTCAAAAATTTCTTTGTATGAGCCATAATTTTGATAATCGGTGCGGAGGCTTGACTCATAATCATTCATGCCTACTTGATAAGCAATCGGGTCAAGACGATAAAGTGCAACGGATTGTGCATACATTAAGCCACCCACATTTACTTCGGGGTAGCAATCATCAAGCATATCATCATACCATTCCTTGAGTAAAACTTCATTGACCATCATTCTTCCTCTCCCATATCATTTACTACTGCAAAACCCATATCTTGAATGTCTTTTATGGCTTCTCCAACGGCGGTAAAATCATCTTCATGGTCATGGTCGCAATCCTCACCACAAACATGAGATGTTTGATTTAACATCTCCTTCATCAAGTCTAACTGTTTTTTAGTGGGTTGTTTTCGGCGTTGATTCAAAAAGTCTGCCCTTGTTCGCTTGTGAATGTGTTTTTCTGTTTGGCTATGTCCTACACGGACACGATTAACAGGCATCACAGGATTTCCATTATCATCATATTCGGTGCATTCACGACACAATCCTTTGAATCGTGTTTGCTCATCACAATTAGGGCAACCCCACATCACATTTTGCGGCATAATCCTCAATTATGAGAACACCTTGATAAAGGTTCTCAAGGATTTACAATCCATTCTTCGTAAATGTATTCTTCGGTTTCAATTCGTATTTTCAATTCATCCATTATTCATCACCTTCTCCGTCTTCTTTGCATTCGTCGGAACAGTATTCTCATTCCTCTTCATCAATGTTGGCTTGACAAGAATCGCAATTGGAAGAGGTATCTCTATAATCGTCTTTTTCGCAACCGCAATCCTTATGATACAAACAATCACTACACGCATCTTCATCATCATAGTCCAATTCGCAAAAACAACCTTCGCATTCTTTCTTAGGAACGCAATCATCGGAACAATAATTTTGGCCGTCATAGGAAATAATACATTGATAATGTGTTGATGTTCCGCAAGCCCTACAATCTTCAAAATCATGTTCTGCACCGAGCGTTGAAGAACCCCCGCAATAAGAACATTCGCAGTATTGACCGCCAATTGGTTCACCGTCAATAAATATCCAACAACCATCCGATTCTAAATCCACTTGACGCTTAACTAATCGGGCATCCGAAGGGACATAAGCCTTCAAAGAATCGGGGTCGCATAGAGAAACAGGAATGCAACCAATAACCCCTGCATCAACGGAGAGTCCGTCAAAATCACCATCTCCGCCTGTTCCTATGGCTACGCAGGTTTCACCTTTGTATTCAAATTCTTCTCCATCAGTCCTCATAATTTGACAAAAATCACCCCATTCATCATTGGGAATAACATAGCAGGGGTCGCCCAAATAGTAATTGCTCATATTTATTGGGGGTATGTATCGGGTTAATAAAGTTTTTGTTCCCTTCACAAAGGTTCTTGATGCCCACATTTTAGGCACAAAATATATTCTGTATCTTTCAAATCATACCAATCGGCTAACTTGCATTTAGGACAGTATCTTCGGCAATCGTATTTGATACCATAAAGGCCATCATCACTTATTGGTGTCATACCTTTGCACTCTCCCTTAATTCTTTCCGCTTCTTAAAACGATTCTCGCATTGTAGGCAAACCCAACAAAGTGTGCGCCCATTAGCAAAGCCTTTAGAAACCCTATCGCAAGTGGGATGCTGACATACCCATGTCATAATTTATCCTCCTTCTTTTGTAATTCCGAAAGAGATTCTTCATCAATGTCGGCAAAGCCATTTAAGGGCGATTCCCAACGAGGTTCCATAGTCAATTTCATATCACAAGTGCCGAACTTATCATCACCCCAAACAACGAACCTGCGGAGGGGAACGAAAAATGGACTTGTTAATTTACTCAAAAATTTCCTCACTCTTCTTCCTCCTTTTCGGGAACTATCATCCAATTCCACTCGTTTTTGCCCATAGACTATTTTGGGTCAAACAGGTTAATAAATGCTTTTACTCATAATTTATATCATCGCCAAGTGATAAGCCAAAGAGAGTTAAGAATAATGCAATTCCACAAAATACTTCCATTTACTCACCTTCTTTTTTGTAAGACATACCACAGGATTTACAAACGAGAGTTTTTTTATCAACATCACATTGTCTGCGGCAGGGGCCACCTACGGAAATATATTCAGTCATTCTTCCTCACCCATATTATCCCAAAATTCAATGAATGCGGTTGCAGAACCAATGAACATAAAATCCGAATCTTCTTCATTTTCCTTAACAGTAATCGTGTCGGTATCTTTTAATGTGCGAATGTAGTTAATCACATGGGTTGTAAAGAAATCTATGGAATTATTCTCTTCACGGAAAACAATATAATCCACCTCTTCAAAAATTGAATAACCAATCTTCTCATTCTTTATGAAAATGTAATCATCATTGTGTGGTGGAAAGTGGGAAAGAACATCACTTTCGGATTTAATGGAATCACTCGGTCTTTGAATACCAATCATTAGGGGCATATACTTCCTTTGTCCCAACGGGTATTTATACTTTCATTTTGTATTGTCCCATTCGCAAAATTTCCCATAACCACCTTTGCCTCCATGAAATCCCCTTGTGGTATGTCCATATAAATCCACATCAAAGGCTGAACCAATATCAAGAAGGAAATGGTCTTGATTTTCTTTCCAAATTTCAGTAATCAAATAATTAGAAAGGGGGCCACAAGCGAAGAGGAAAACAAGTTTCAACTCACCTGCATAATTGTTGATATAATCTCTTAAATCATCAATAATGGTATAATCGTGCAACCAAGCATTATTTCCTACCTTAAAATGTCTTTCAACAGGGAATGTTAATCTCTCAACATCTGCATCCCGATTTCCTATGAAGATAACTTTTCGGTCTTTCAATATCTGTGGTAGTGTCCTTTGAACTTCTTCATGGTTTGCATTTACAAATAGTGTTGCATAAGTAAGATTTTCTTTGTTCTTGTAAATCTCGTAATAATTTTTACCCGATACATTACAGACGGTGCAGTTAGGACATGGAATTCCCCAAAATAAATCTTCATGCTCATAAGTCAAAGAGTCTGTAATTCTTACGGAGGCTTCTAAATCATATTCATTGTATGGATTGTATGACCACACTTTGTTATGTGCAACCTGTCCTTCTGTTCTCATCATTGGTATTTTTTCAAGAAGTCGGTATTCACCATCCCCCCAACGAGAAATCGCAAATGGCTTCCCCCCATCAAGACGCTCAAGAAAATCATCTAAAACATCATCCATTGGTTTCATTCATAACGCCTCTTGCAGAAATCCATCATCACTTTTCTATCTTGATACCAAGCATCCATTTCAAGTGCATTTTCTAACTCCATAGGCTTCATTGGCCGACTTTCGCCATAAGAAAGAGCATAACTTTCATCTAATGGAATGTGTGGTATGTTGTGAACTGAATGCAATTGTCCTGTATAGTGTGAAACCACATAAGAGGCCAAAATATCGTCACCCTTAGAATGAATCATTCTGCGTTCATCTTCGGAGAGGTTATGATATTCATGTAAAATTAAACCACAGTATTTACGGTCAATGACATAGCATCTCCCACAAATTTCAGCATCACCCTCTAAAACCTCATCGGCATAATCTCCGTTGGGTTTTGGATTGCGACCAAACCATGTATGAAATCTCTTAGGTTCATTCATCCACTCATCCCTTAGACGAATCAATGACTCTTCGGGAAGAATATAATCATCATCTTGAAGTAAAATCATTTGGTTTTTGGAAAGTGACCCCATACAAAAACGAGTAATTAAGCCAAAATCATCGGGATTCAAACAATTTACCACTTTTACCATCTCATAACCTTCTCCAAATTCAAGGTGTTCTTCGGGGTTATTATTCCAAATGATAATCTCATCAATTAAATCATCGTGAAAAATATACTCATCAACAATTTGACGAATGTTAGACACTCTTTTCCATGAAAGCAAACCTACTGAAAATTTCACTTTAATTCCTCCAAATAATCATCCACAAAATCGGTGTCAAAATCGCTAACTCTTTGTTCGGGTTTGAACATGGGTGTTTCTATCTGTGAATGGAATAACATATCGTAAGTATTTAGTCCTTCCTCCTTACCTATGTTTTGTAAGAATGATGTGTGCGGGGCAATTTCTAAACGGCCTCTTCGCCAATAATGAGCCATCGGGTTTGCCCATGAACCTTTGTCAGTTAATGTGACATGGCTCAAGAATTCTTCTCCTTGTGGAATTGGATTGGGCATAGATTCCAAAAATTCCACACCAAACCAAACTTCTATTTCTTCCCAAACCCTTTTCCAAGTAGCCCAACCTTGACAGGTGAACCTATCTCGGATGCCGACCATGTTAGGTTCTAACCAATCACCATCCAAGCAAATATCGTTCCATTGTGGATTGGTATAAGCAGTAATTGAGAAAATAGCATCATTATCTTCGTATTTGTCTAAATTGTGTTCTAAAAATTTCAAACAGTCGGGGTGAAGAACGGTGTCGTCTTCAAAATGAATTACTCGGTCAGCCATCTCAAATCCTTTCTTGAGGATGAATCCTGTGTTCCCTGCACAACCAAGATTTTCTTTGTGCATGAAGTATTCAAAGTTCAATGAAGATTCCTCCAAAATACAAAACATTGTTATTTGTTTATTTGGATAACCACCATCAAGGCTAACCAATACCTTATACTCTTCAATCCCTTCTGCGTTCTCAAGGGATTCCACCACTTGTTGAAAATAGTCGGGTCTTCGCCAAGCGGCAAGAGTAATTATTTTCACTTCCAACCCTCAATAAATAAAACATAATTCCCCGCAGGGAATGGGTGACGATAAGGAATACCCTTGATGGATTTTACAGTTTCATAATAATTCCATAACGACTTCACACCCTTCGGAGTGTCTGTCCTTATGTGTAATTCACCATTTCCATTAGGGTGAACTGTCCGACCCTCCAATTCATTGAAAGTCCACAGGATTTTTTGATACCCAAAACAATTCAATTTATCAAGGTTTTGGTGAACCCAATCATCAAGGTATGGATTGTAGCCAACAGGGAATGAAACCAAACAATTATCGGCATCATCTAAAATTTGTTTTAGGGCAACAATCGCACCCTCTTTATCAACAATGTTCTGTCTTTCATCAGTAGCATAATCGGTTGTCCCAATATGTTCAATGGTGGAGATAGAAAGAACATTCATCATTAAAAAATCTTGATTTTCCATAAAGTCCATAATGGTTGCTCGTTCATCATAAGGGTCAATGACTTCATGTTTTACTTCATCTTGATAGTAAGGCATAACTGCCCCGACTTCAACAACATCTTTTGGATTTTCTTTTAACCATCGCAAAGCAACCGCAATTTCAATCTCCCTTTCAGTATTCCATGTATTAGAGTATTCGTGGTGGAAATAATCATCGGGATGAATTACTCTCCAATCCTTGCGTGAGGAAAGATTCATAATATCACACATCATACTTCTCAAGGTCGTTTCTAACCATCTTACGAACCAACTCTTCAAATGAAGTTTTCGGTGTCCAACCTAATTTTTCTTTGGCCTTAGTAGCATCGCCTCGCAAAACATCCACTTCGGCAGGTCGGAAGAATCTTGGGTCTTGACCCACGAATGGTTTCCAATCTTCAATTCCAATTTCATCAAATGCAATTTCTAAAAAATCTCCAATAGAATGTGATTCGCCCGTTGCGAGAACATAATCATCGGGTTCATCTTGTTGAAGCATCAACCACATTCCTTCAACATAATCGGGTGCATAACCCCAATCACGCTTTGACTCAAGATTACCAAGCATGATAATGTCCTCAAGACCTTTTGCGATTTGAGCGATACCATCGGAAATCTTTCGTGTGACGAATTCAATTCCTCGTCTTTCCGATTCGTGATTAAACAAAATTCCATTACAAGCGAACATATCATAGGATTCACGATAATTCTTCACCATCCAATGAGCATAAAGTTTCGCCACCCCGTATGGAGAACGAGGATAAAATGGTGTTTCTTCATTGGAAGGATTTTCAACCATCTTCCCAAACATCTCGCTTGTTGAGGCTTGATAAAATTTAATTTGAGATTCTGTGTCTTGTTGATATTCACGAATGGCCTCAAGGATTCTCAAAACACCAATTCCATTAACATCACTTGTTTGTTGAGGGATTGACCACGATGAGCCTACAAAAGATTGTGCGGCAAGATTATAAACCTCATCGGGTTCGGAAACCTTCAAGGCTCGGTATAATGAATTTTGGTCAGTCATGTCTGCTGTGATAAAATGAAATCTTTCATTCATTTCAAGATGGCTCGTATTGATTCTGTTTTTTACAGAAGAACGGCGTTCAACCCCATAAACCTCATATCCTTTTTCCAATAGCAAATCTGCTAAGTGACTACCATCCATTCCATTTACTCCTGTTATCAATGCTTTCTTCATACTAATTTCTCCATAAATTCAATAAATTGCGTCATTTCTCCATCCTCTCTATCTATTAAGTGAAGAACTCGTTCATAACCCTTCTCCTTGTATTGAGCATATTCTTCATCATCAAAGAACAATTCTTCAATAGTTTCCACCCATTCCTTGCTTTCTTCTCCATAGGGCATGATGATTGCGGCATCCCCTACCGCCTCTCTAATTGATGGATAGTCTTGAACCATAACAGGGACTCCGTGCATCATTGGCTCAACAGCCGCCATACCATAGCCCTCAAAGCGACTTGGGAAAATGAATAATTTGGTTGCATCCCAAACATCCTCCATTCTTTCAACATAGTCAATAACTTCAACCCTTCCATCACGAACTGCCCATGAATCGGCTATCATTGAAAGGAATTCTTCTTTTTGTCCTCCATACCCTCCAAGCAGAATACGATATGTCCACTTGTTATTGTAGTCATTAACAATATCCGCCATGTATGAACGGCCTTTGTGATACATAGGATTAACCATAGTAATATCCACACATTCTAACTTCTCCTTGTTTAATGGCTGTTTTGGTAAGAACGGATGCAGAACAAACGATGGTGTTCTTTGCTCATAATCAATAAATCGGCTTGACCACTCGGAACAAGAGATAACAAAATCGGGTAAAAAGTAAAGTGGAGAGTCAATAGCCCAATAACCCAATGCGTCATCACGAATTAAAGGGGAATCATAATTAAAACAGCCTTTGATGTATTTGTGCATCTTATCTGCTACAATATCCCAATCTCCATCTTCATTCATCATTTGTTCAAAATTAAGACGAATTATCTTATCTAAGTCAAAATGCAAAATGCCTATTTTGATTCCTAATTCTTTTATGTCGGAAATGAATTTGTGATAAGCATACCCAATCTTGCGGCAATTGCTAATGAGGATGTGAGAATAGCCATTTTGCTCTATATGCAATTTAGCCTCAATTAAGAATTTCTTCATCCCTCTTGAATCTTCAAGATTGGTTTCCAATCCATCTCCAAGACGATGAACATATTCTGTTCCATTGTCCATCCCATCAATCGCCCTGCGAGGTGTGATACCCCATGCTTCAACATCTCTTTTGTTCAATGCCTCAACAAGATTTGAATTATACCTTTCAGCCCCTCCGAAATCGGGCGGCCAATGTAAAGCGACGATTCCTACCTTCATATCGCCCACAACCAACGACTTCGTTTAGTCTGTTCAATCCAACCTTCGTTAGCCAAGTCTTGAAGTGCCGCACGAACATAGTGTCTATTGCGACCACCATTACAACCTAACCGAATAAATAATTGAGTCATGGTCATTTCTCCATTTACTTGAAGCGATTCTGCAACAAGACGATGGTATCTTCGCTCTCTATCTTGAACTTGCGAAGAAGGTGGATAATAGAGTGTCCCACGCCCCAATCCATCTGTTTGAATAACTCCATCCTCAACCAACTCAAGTAAATAATGGGTGATTTTGGGTCGCCAATAACTCCCATCTCGCCTAAGTTTCTTACAAATAGCCGTTTTTGAGATTCCATTTCCGCTATCTGCTACAATTTGGACAATATCATTTAGACAAGTCAGCGTCTTTTGATATTCCTTACGACTCATATTTTCACGATACCTCATAGTGTTAATTTTAGGCTGTTCAGCCCTTGAAATGGGCTTTATATGCGATACCATAGGGGTGATATGGTCTTGGAGTGCTTTGAATACCTCATCACGATTTAGAGAGGGGTTTTCAGCCACAATAGGAAGGATAATGTCATCTAATGGAATACCCCGATTAAGCATCGGAATAAAGGGCTGAATTGCAGTTTCAACACTTACCATAAATATCGCATTGTCGGAAGGAGTATCTAATCCTTCTTCCTTTGAGCATGGGCTATTCGCCAATCAACATAGTTTGGATTGTTTCTCCATAATTTTTGAGGTCTTCTTTGACCCAATTTACCTACGGAATTAACGGTTTCAAATGATAGGAATGTCGGCTCTCGCATAACAGACCTTCCAACACGCTCACGCTCATTCCCCGAAAGAGGGAGTAAATCATCCTCCCTAACATGAAGGGCAATTTCCTTCATGGTGGCGAATTCAATAGTTTCCAAAAATCTGCGAATAGATGCTCTCAATTCGGGTGTATGTTGTTGTCCTTTTCTGCGTTTTGCGTTGCCCATAAAACAACAATTCTGCAACCCTTAATAAAGATTTCGGCCAATAGTGGGCGACTTAGAGGTAATAGTGGGCGGTTTAGAGGTAATGGGTGGGCGGGTTAGAGGTAATTTATTCGCAGGGTGGGCGGTTTAGAGGTAATTTCCAAAAACATGAAGAAAACAGACTACTGCAAGGCTATTTTGAACATCAAAAACCCAATAGTGGGCGGGTTAGAGGTAAAGTGGGCTACTTAGAGGTAATCTCAAAATACATAGAGAGTAATGAATGACTCTAAATCTCATCATTCACACCCCGTTTTTTGGGGTCTTTATAGGTCGGGAATTCCCGACTTTTTGGAAAAAGTCTTATCAAAAACCTCATTTTGTCTTGACCTCCCGCAGAAACAACTGCAACACAATTTGTCATTAGACCTTCCCTCACGAAATCTTCCCTCAAATTTCATTGAGTCAAGGAATTCCCTCATCATTGTTGAACGCATCTCCCCTGTGGTGCAACCACAGCAGTGGGT
>Ga0206123_10000962_pt1 | contig 27749 bp, 30 predicted proteins | sample Helgoland_Spring_2_FD_160086 | JGI IMG/M metagenome (GOLD analysis project Ga0206123, IMG submission 160086) | Pelagic subsurface seawater microbial communities from Kabeltonne, Helgoland, North Sea - Helgoland_Spring_Bloom_20160316_1 | ecosystem: Environmental > Aquatic > Marine > Epipelagic ...
ATTTAAGAAATTAACAATATTATTTATTGTTATACATAATTATGGATATTATAGATAGTATTATATCTACATATGGATATGGTATATTAAAAGAAGGTAATGATGAAATAATTGAAGATTTAAAAAAGGATTTAACAGTATCTCCTAATAATAATTTTAATTTATCATCAACTCCTAGTAAATTTTGTATTTATGCGGAAAATAATAAAAGATTATATATTCCAAGATATTATGGATTACAAAAATTTGGATTGCCAAAAAAAAATATACTTAATAAAGGTATAGATTGCCCCAATCTTATTTTTAATGGTTCTTTAAGAGAACAACAAATATTACCAGTTAATAATTTTATAAAAGCAGCGAATGATCCCTTAAAAATGGGTGGTATTATATCAGTTCCATGTGGATTTGGGAAAACTATAATGGCGGTATATATAGCTTGTCATTTTAAAAAAAAAACAATGTTTGTTTCGCATAAAGACTTTTTAAATCAACAATTTTTAGAATCAGTTAAACAATTTGTACCAAATGCAAAAATTGGTAAAATTAAACAATCTAAAGTGGATGTTAATGATAAAGATATTGTGATTGCATCTTTACAATCATTAGCGATGAGAGAATATGATATAAATATTTTTAAGGATTTTGGATTAGTTATAATAGATGAAGTTCATCACACGGGAGCAGAAGTTTTTAGTAAATCATTTGGAAATATTAACTCAAATATAATATTAGGTTTAAGTGCGACATTAAATCGTAAAGATGGATTAAGAAAAGTATTTGAATATTATATAGGTAAATCTATATATAAATATACGTCTAAAGAGATTATTAATTTAAATATACAAATACATAAATATTTTGATAGTGATATTTCTTATTCTGGTAATATTATCTTATGGAATGGTAAACCAAATAGTGCTAAGATGATTAATAATATTTGTAATTTTGAAAAAAGAACATTATTTATATTTAATTTAATAATAGATATATTAAAAAAAGAAAATCACAGAAAAATACTTATTCTTAGTGAAAGAAGAATTCAACTTAAAAATTTTGAAAAATTATTTGATAATACAATTTATGATATTGGATATTATATAGGTGGATTATCACAAAATGTATTAGAATTATCATCACAAAAACAAATTATATTAGCAACATATCAAATGGCAGCTGAAGGTATGAATATTCCAACACTTAATACAGTTATTTTTGCTAGTCCTATTTCAGATATTCAACAAGCAATTGGTAGAATATTAAGAGAAAAACCTAGTGAAAGAAGATATATACCATTATGTATTGATATTTGGGATCAATTTTCATTATTTATTAGAAAAGGTGATACTCGAATAAAATATTATAATAAAAATAATTATAATATAGATTACTATTTAGATAATGAATTAATAAAAAAATCTGAAAATACTTTAGATAATACTTTAGATAATACAAAATATAATTTTATAGATGATAATTAATAATTTATTTCTTTAATTAAATTAGATTAAATGGATTATAATATTATTATTATATTATTTATATTTATTATAATATTTTTTATGATATATCACACTTATAATAATTTAAAAAAATCTATTCCTCAAAAAAAAATAATTGAACCATTTTATGTTTCAAATATTAATATTGATACAAATTTAGATCATTCTATACTTAATACAAATGGTTTTGTTAATGAATTAATACCTAAAAAAAAAGAATTAAATAGTATAAAAACTAAAACTATAAATACTTGTAATAAATACGAAGGTATTAATAATGGACTTATTCCTAATTATAAAGAAATAAATAATTTAAATAATACTGATGAGATATCTAAGATATTTGATGAATGTAAACCAAAAAAATTTAATAATATAAATAAAGAATTTTTTGATAAACATTTTTATAAAAAAGATGAAAGTACAGATTTACCCCTCGCTAATGCTCCTACTAATTTTCTATTAAAAAATTCTTTAAAATTATCAGAATATTAATATCTAATATATTAATAGATATATTATGAATTTCAACATAAGCTATTTATTAGTATTAGTACCAAATATAATAAGTTTAATTGTTTCTCAAATTTATAGATCAGAATGGAATGATAAAACATATAGAAATATGGTTAAACCTAAATTAAATCCACCTAGTTATGTATTTGGTATAGTATGGCCTATATTATATTTATTAATTGGTATTTCTTATTATATCGCATTATATAATAAGAAAAATTTTAAATATTTTATATTACCAATTATTGCTTTAATTTTTAATTATACATATATTCCTTTATTATCAAGTGAAAATAAATTGTTATTAGGATTTATTTCTATTATATTTATTTTACTATCTGCTATTTTAGTTTGTATACAATTTTATATTACTGAAAAAAATAAATTAAGTGTTTATTTATTAATACCCTATATATTATGGTTGTGTTTTGCAACTTATTTATCATATAATATATATATATTAAATAAAGATAAAGATAAAAAATATATTTCACTTATTTAATAATAATTTAAACATAATTATAAATTTTAGCATATAACAAAATAAGAATCTATTTTTTCTAATGTTTTACATTTAAAACATATATTGTTTTTTTCATTGTCAAATAAAGTTTTATGTTTGACTTCTTTACATAAATGACATATTTTACATTTTTTATTCATTTTAAAAAATTAATATTAAAATATTTTTAAGTATATAATTTATATTAAATTAGTATTAATAAATTTTTTATCTTTATCTTTATTTAATATATATATATTAAATCCTAAATAATTTGCAAAACACAACCATAATATATAGGGTATTAATAAATAAACACTTAATTTATTTTTTTCAGTAATATAAAATTGTATACAAACTAAAATAGCAGATAGTAAACTAAATATAATAGAAATAAATCCTAGTAATAATCCATTATTTCCAAAAAATATGGGTGTATATGTATAATTAAAAATTAAAGCGATAATTGGTAATATAAAATATTTAAAATTTTTCTTATTATATAATGCGATATAATAAGAAATACCAATTAATAAATATAATATAGGCCATACTATACTAAAAACATAATTAGGTGGATTTAATTTAGGTTTAATTAGATTTTTATATTTTTTATCATTCCAATTAGATTTATATAAATATCCAATATACATACCTATAATAATTGGTAAAAATATTAATAGATAGCTTAATTTTATATCCATTAAATAATATTCTTCTATTATAATAGTAGATAATATGAATAAGTTATTAGAAAAAAAAAAAGAGAGGTTCGATAATTATGATGAAGAAGAAAATTATATGTTAACTACAATTTTTCGTCACATATTAATATTAATATTAATAATATGGATTTTATTAAGTATAGCAGCATTAATTATGTCTGTTTATTGTTTTAAATATGGTATAACAAGAGATAGTATAATGGGACTAATATTAGCATTTATACCTATATTTTTAGGTCCATTATATTGGATTTATTACATATGGAACCCTCGATATTGTACTTATACAGATAATCAAGTTGTATTTTAAATTTAAAATTAAATAATAATATTTATTTTTATTATATATAATAAAAAAATAAATAAATGTAAAATTCCATTAAATTTTTATCAAATTAATAGTATATATTTGTATAAATGTTATTAACATTATAGTAATCAAATATAAAATTATTATATTTTTGATATTGTCTAATATATCTATAAACATTTCAAATAATTAAATTAAAATAATTATCATTTTTTTTAAATAATTTGTTTTAATGGTAACCATTTATTAAATATTGTATTTAATTTACATTTAAATTTTATTAATGTTGATACATTTTTATTTTTAAATGCTAATCTTAACATTTTACTTGTAACCATATTAGGTACATATGCAATTCCTAAACTTTTTTCATTTATAATATTTTCTTTAGAATATAAATTATATACATCAGGTTCTTGTGTTTTTGATATCCATATAATTTTTTCATCTAATTCTAATTTTATTTCTTCTTTATTATAATTTATATCTAATACATCATCTTGTAAATTAGGAAGTGATAGTATATTATTAGATGATAATGTTTTAAATTTAGTTTCATCTTTTATTTTTCTAACAACATTTATTATATTATCTTCATTAAAATTATATAATATGGGTTTAATATTTAGATTATAATGCCATAGATATATACCGCGACTAGAATAATTTAAATTATTTGATATATTTATTAATTCTTTAATACTATTATTATGTATATAATAATATGTTTTAATTTTATATGTACATACATCAACATATTCATCTTCAAAATAATCTTTATCCAATAAGTTATATATAATTTCTAATCTATTTAATAAATTTTTTTTTTTTAAATATTCGCCTTTATAGCAAATTATATCATTTATAACAAATATCCATTTATTATCATATGTTTTAATCATTTCCCCGTCTAATAATGTATTTTTATACAAATCTTTATTAAATATTCCTCTTACTAATATTATACGAGGTTTTTGATAATTAGGATGAATTTTTTTATCTATATAATAAATAATTGGTATATCATTATATAATGTGAAAAATACATAATATGGATTTCCATTACTTCTTAAACAACACAAATATGATCCATTTTTAATATAATTTATATTATTATTATTTAAATTATAATAATGTTTTTGAATTATTTTAATATTATATAAGTCGTATAATTTATTTAATATAATATCTTTTATATCATTTGATTTAATATTAAATGCTATTCTATTTGCAAATGAAATTATTCCAGTATGCATTATGAAAAAAAATAATATTATTATTATTTTTAATAATTAATCATTTTTTTATATCCTTTAATATTAAAAGATATACAGTGATAAAATATGATAAATTCAATAATTGTATTACATATTAATTAATGATGGCGAATATATACCTTGTGCTGTTAATATTCCTGTTATAATACCAACAAATATACATGTTATAATCCATCCAAATATAATTTTATATAATATTTTAATATTAATACCTTGTATATTTTTTTCCCAAGAAGTTTCTAATAATCCAACGCCAACTGTTGCGCCAATTTGACAATGTGTAGTTGAAAGAGGTATTGATAACCTACTACCTAAAATTGTTACAAAAGCAGCACTCAATTCAATAATTGTTCCTCGAGATGGAGTAATTTTGCAAAGTTTAATACCAATAGCACGCATTATTTTATATCCATATAATAATAATCCAATTGATATACCTATACCACCAAATGATAATATCCAATAAGCATTATTGTCAATTGCAGAATTTTTTTTTACATCTCCTTCTAAATAAATTGTATAAATGGCTATAAATGGTCCAATTGCATTTGCTACATCATTTGCTCCATGACTAAATGACGCACAAGATGCGGAAAATATTTGTAAATATTTAAAAAAATCTTCAATACGAATATCAAATTTTTCTGCATTATTATGAATAATATCTACTAATTTTTTATCTTTTTGATTAATTTCATCAAAATTATTAATATTAATTTTAATTATTTTATTAAAAAAAATATTACCATTACCATCAACAATATCTATATTATTAACATCAATAATATCATTACTATTACCATTACCATTACCATCAACAAAATCTATATCATTACCATTACCATTACCATTACCATTACCATTACCATTAGCAATATCTATATTATTACCATTACCATCAACAAAATCTATATCATTACCATTACCATTAGCAATATCTATATTATTACCATTATTATCTAAAATCAAATTATTTATAAATGAATTATTTCTATTTTCTAAAATATTTAATTGTGTATTATTATTATTTTCTATTTTTTTATAAATTATTGACAATAATGGTATTATTGATAATGTTACAAAAAATCCTATACCTAATGAAATAGATAATACTATTTCAAGAGGAGTTTTATCGAGACCTATACCTTTAGCACCTTTGTAAAATATTAAAAATGCATTTAAACTAATTGTTATACCAATTAATGGAGGAAAAACATAATAAATATTTTTAGTTTCATAATTTTTTCGTAATATATATTTTCTAGTAAATATATATAATGAAAAAGATATTAATCCTGATAATAATGGAGATATAAACCACGATATAACTATACCAGATACCCCTCCTATATATGGAAATGTATCTATTGATTTATACCATATAACACAATCAACTCCTTTAATAGCAATAGTCATACCAATCATACCACCTATACACGAATGTGTTGTAGATACCGGCATTTCAAAATATGAAGCAGTAAATAACCATAATGCTACTGAAAAAGATACCCACATACAACCATACATTAAAGTATATGGTTCATCTTGAAAACATTCATAATCTGCGATACCTTTTCTAATTGTTTCCGATACATGTGATCCCATTAAAATAGCACCACTTGTTTCAAAAATACAAGCTAAAAAAACTGCTTGTTTTATTGTTAAAGCTTTTGAACCAATTGATGTTGCAAAAGAATTCGCAACATCATTTGCACCTATTCCCATGGCAGAAATAAATGAAAAAAATCCTCCACATATTACAATCCATATATACATGTATTAATTTAATATAATATTTATATATTATTATCTTAGGTGTTTTTAATATTTATTTTATATAAGAAATATATTAATTTTATTATTAAAAGTAATAGAATAATATGTATGATGGATATATATATTGTTGTAATCAACAATTAACATTAGATATAGAAAATATGGATTTTAAAAGAAATATTAATTACAATGGAGTGTTAGAACATGTTAGTAAAATTATAGGAGAAAAATATCTAAGTGTTATTAAAAATAAATTTGAATATATATTTCAAAATAATATTGAATTATTAAAAGAATTATGCGAATTAAATGACAAATATGGTAAACCTTTTAAATTTGAATTTAAAGATTTTATTTTATGTAGTCCAACTAATTTAAGATATATATTACATTCTTTATTAATTTTAGAATATATTAAAGAAAAAAAATTAAATAATATAAATTTTATTGAAATAGGAGGTGGATATGGTGGACTTTGTTTATTTATTTATAAGTTAGCACCATTATTTGATATTAATATAGATAGTTTTACAATATTTGATTTACTAGAAGTAACTAAATTACAAGAATTATATTTAAATTCTTTAGATATAAAAAATGTTAAATATTATCAATTAAATAATTTTGATAAAATAGAAAATAATTCTTTTCTAATTAGTTGTTATGCTTTTAGCGAAATTTCTAAAGAAATACAAAATGAATATATTAATAAAATTATTAATCCATATGTAAATTATGGATTTATTAGTTGGAACTCAATATTAGTTTATAATTTTAGTAATAAAAGTGTTATTGAAGTGGAAGACGAATATCCAAATAGCGGAGATCAATTTAATAAATATGTAAAATTTTATCCAAAATCTATAAATTAAATTTCATATATATAATATAATATATAAATATATATGATTAATTTATTAATATTTTTATACTTTATTACATTCATTAATTGTTTTATTAATATACCATTTTATTTAAAAAAAAATTATTTAAAAAAATTTAATTTTAAATCAAATTATATGATAAATAATTATACCGATAATAAACATTGGAATAATTTTATTAATAATTTTAAATTAGGCGATTATTATGGTAAATTTACTAAATGGACTTCTACTAATTGGCTAAATGAAAATATTAATATGATAGATAATGTTGAAACTATACGTTCTTATAGTAAAAATAATAATGTATTAAATCATTCTAATGTTTGGTTTTTTAATGATAAACGATCTATTATTTATAAAGGTCCTTGGTATATTTCTAAAAATGAAAGTACAAATAAAGGTATTATTCTTCCACATATTGGAAATGATAAAACATTTTTAGTTATGAATAATAAAGAAAGATCATCAGCGTGGATAGTTCATAATATAAATAATAATAATGATGAATTATTTAGTTTAGAATTATTATTATCACATCCTATATATGATAATATTAAATTTAGTGTAACTATGTCTTATTATTTAAATAATACAATTAATAATTTAGAATCTATTGGATTATTTCGAGAAGACATTAAAAAAAAATATTGGAGTTCAAAAATAAATAGTAAAGTTTTATTTTATAATATTAATTATATTATAAAAAAATATCCAATATCATATATACTAAATAATATTATAGGTTATGGCAATGAAATAACTATACCATTTTCAAATAATGATTTTCAAATACCTATTAAATCTAAATTAATTAATGAATTATCAAGTTTAAATAATATTAATAATATTATTATTTCAATACCCGATAATATATATATACTTCTTCCAAAGCATATTCCCAATAATACTAATTGGTCAATTTCAGTTATAAGTAATTCATTTGATATAGAAATTTCATATTTACAACAAATTAATTATGATAAAAATGGTGAATTTATATCATTTAGACATTTAAAATTTAAAAAAATACCATATTTTCTTTTAAATTTTTAATATATAAATAATTTAAATTACCATAAATATTTAAAACCTCCAAATGGTTGTTGTTGAAGTTTTGGAAAGTGTGGATGTGTTATTTTTTCGTAAGAGTTACTATAATCTTTTTGTTCCCATAAATTACAATCTTTTTGTTCCCATAAATTACAATCTTTTTGTTCATAAAGATTTTTTTTATCTTCTTTATCTGGTAAGCAATTAATATAATTTATAAATTCACCATAAAATTCTTTTAAAAAATCTCTAAATTTACCTATTATATTCCTAATATTATAAATTATTTTTTAAATAATTTATAATATTATTTTTTATATATATTATAAAATAGAATAAATTTTTAAAATAAAAAAAATGATTAAATTATAATATAATTTATCTTAATTAAGATGGAAACAAATAAGTATAATATAAACGAATTATTTCAAAAAAGTGGAGAAATAATTATTAATAAATATGAAGATTATAATAAAATTCCTGAAAAATTTAAATATTTTTATAAAATTTATGAACCACAATCATGTGGTATAAAAAGAAAAAGAAAAAATGATAATGATATTAATGATGATAGTGATAATTAAATAAAAAAAGTTTTACCTTTTTTTATTATTTCAATTTTTAAATAAAATTACGCCACTCGCTATCCCGTGCTTTATAAATAATATCATTTTTGTAATTAATAAATTCATCTTTAGTAATTGATGAAATAAATTCTATAATTGTAGGAATTATCACATTATCAAATGTGTCAAAGTCTTCGTCCATATCACTTGCGATATCTGCCCAATAGATTTTTTCTACCTGATTGTTCATGTTTATGATGATAATCTATCTAATATTGTTTTTAATCATTTTTTTGCAAAATCTTAAATTTTTTATACAAATTTATATATAATTAATATTAAACAAATACATAGTCAGTATCATCAAGAAATTCTTGATTTAGATTTTTTTCTATATTTAGATTATTTTTTATATTTAGATTTTTTTCTATATTTAGATTATTTTTTATATTTAGATTTTTTTCTATATTTAGATTATTTTTTATATTTAGATTTTTTTCTATATTTAGATTTTTTTCTATATTTAATTTTTTTTTTAATATTTTAAATGGATTTTTAGATTTTTTACCCAGATTTTATTTCTATATTATTAATATATTTTAAATTAAATTAATAATAAATAAAAATGATTATTAATATTTATAATATTATATAATGATTATTATTAATTCTAATAATAAAAAATGTGATATTTGTTATAATAATACAAATATTAAAAAAGAGTGTTGTGGAATTAAAATTTGTAATTTATGTGATTATAAATTTCATGGATTATGTTGTGTATGCGAAAAAGATACTATTAATAAAGAATTTAATTGTTTTACTTGTACTAAAAATATTAATATTTTGAATTCAGGATGGTGTATATATTGTGGTAAAAATCATTGCGAAACATGCTTACATATTAATTATAAAAGTTTAAGTATATGTAATAATAAAATATGTAAATCATCCTGGTTTTCTAAATTAATACCTGAATTTAAATTTAGAAAACCAGGATGATATTTAATATATATTATATATATATATATATATTATATATATAATATATATTAAATAATAATGAATATATGTAATTATTGTAATATAGAAATAATAGATGATAATTATATTAAATTAAATAAATATTCTATATATCCTAATAGCGAATATATATATTGTTTAAAATGTTGGGATGATAGAGATAATATTCTTAAATGTCAAAAATGTTATTATTTTTATCAAGGATATAAATGTTCAAAAGATAATTTATTAATAATAAATAATGATATGACTGTTGATGATGAATATTCTAATATTTGTAATTATTGTAAATGTGATGGTATAAATTGTAATTATTGTCCTAAACATACATATTATGATGTTATATATAGAAGGATATATATAATATATAATATCATAATAGAAAAAAAAAATAATTATTTAAAAGAAAAATTTTTTAATATATTAAAAAAAAAAAATAATAATACTAATAATACTAATATAGTATTATATAATTTTAATACTTATAATAATTATAAATATATTATAAAATATATTTATAATTATTATAAGACAGTATAAAAAAGCGAGTTTAACAATACCACAAGTTCTGTGTATTTTATACTTATTAAACAATAAAATATAAATTATTAAATATTATCACATCTTTTAATATATAACTTATTATTATAATATAAATGGTTTATTATTTAAAGTTATACCATCGACAGGTAATGTTGTATTAAATATATCTGTATGGTTTATTAAATATAATATATATTTTTTTTCTGTAGTAAAATCTTTTATAGTTTTTATAGGATTTTCATTTATAGATTTATAAAATAGTTTTTAATACCCAATTCTTCATAGCATAATCTTCTAATTTATTTTCTTATGTATTATTAATATCACATTGACCATAATCACCTATAAAAATAATATATCCCCTATTTTTTACATATACATTTATATCATAAATTATATAATGTATATAATCATAATCATTTGATTTTATTTTTTTATAAAAAAAATTAGCATGTTTAACATCATTATGTTTTACTTTTAATAAAATATGAAAAGATAATAATGATAAAAATATTTGCGTATTAATATTTTTCTTAATAATATTATCAATATTCATATTATATAATAATTTTGTAGTATCAGCTTCAAAAAGTTCCATCATTATAATATAAAAATACTCTTTAAATATATGATTATAAAAACCGTTGATATCATCGTCATTAACTTTATTACACTTAAAATAATTATAATATACAATAAAATGTGGGTTTATATTATTTTTTATAAATATTAATGCTTTTTTCATTAAATCAACTTCGAGTTTTATATGAGAAGAATGACCAATATTTATTCCTTTTATAGTATATTTTTTACCATTTTTTTGATCTACTGCTTTAATAATAATTGAAGATCCACCATGACCAATTATATCAACAAATTTTATATTTGTATTACTCAATATCTTTTACATTTTTATGAAAAAAGATTAGTTAATGATTAATTACACATTTGAACATTTAAAACGCCAAATTAATTATCATTTCTAATAAATATGAATATAATACAGATATATTTATTCATACAAATAAACCAGATTTAGATGAAACTTTTTTTATAAAATATAATAATGGTTTACTTAAAATAATTTATCACGATTTAACAAACTGTGATAATTTTAAATTAACTTGGAAATGCAGAGATTTAATAAAAATTCAAAGATATTCATATGATATATTTATGTATTTAGAAGATGATATACTTGTAAAATTTAGTGCTATTAAATATTGGTTAAAATATAGTAATAAAACTCTAAAAAATAATTATAATCTAGGATTTGTAAAAATTGAAACTAAAAATAATATTGAATATGTTTCAGATATAATTGTAAGATTAAATAAAAAAATTATTTTAGATGATGAAGAATATTGTATAAATAATGTAAATCCATATTGTGCTTTTTGGATATATAATAAAGATGATTTTAATAAATTTGTAGAAACTCCATTTTATAATTTTATAGGTACAAATCATTTAGGAATTAGAGAACAAAGTGCAATTGGTCTTAACTGTAAAAAATTTAATTATTATAAAAATACAATAATACCTGTTAATAATAATAAATTAATAGAACAATGTAAAATATATCACTTATCTAATAGTTATGTTAATAAAAATACTAATAAGTTTGCTACTATACCATTTGATAATGTTATTAATTTTTAAACCTATATTTAATTTTTTCAAGAATTGTCAATCCATTATTATGTGTAAATTTTTCTTTAATTAATTTAGCAGGATTTCCACTAAGTAAACTATAAGGTTCAATATCTTTAATTATATGACTATTTGCTGTTATAACAACACCATCACCTATTTTAACACCTGACATAATAGTTACATTACTAGCAATTCACACATCATTTCCAATTATGAATTATTCCAAAAGATATTTGGTTTTCTATATGTATATTTACCTGTTGTATATGTCATTTTTATTATTATTATTATATTATAATATAATAATAATGCTATTATATCCTATTAATTTTTCAATACCAAATGAGAAAATTATAAAACATAAACCAATAAAAACACAGATATTATCAAAAATAATACCTGGTAAAACATCATACATTTTCAATAAAGAAAATGAATATTATAATGAATATCAAAAATCATATTTTGCAATTACAAAAGAAAAAAGTGGGTGGGATTGTTTACGTCATTATGAAATAATTGCAAATGGATGTATGCCTTATTTTGAAAATATTGAAAAATGTCCTGAAAAAACAATGAGTTTATTTAATAAAGACTTATTTATTAAAGCTAATAAGTTGTATGATAATCATTTTAAAAATAATACTATTAATAGTATTAATAATAATATAAAAACAGAATATGATAATTTAATGAATGAAATTTTAGAAAATTTGAAAACATTATCTACACAAAATATATGTAATTATATATTAACTAAATTAAATAAAAATGTTGAAAAGGTCTTATTTTTATCTGGATTGCAACCTCAAGCTATTAGCCCAGATTATTTAAGATGTTTAACTTTACATGGTTTTAAAGAAAAATTTGGAAATAATTGTGTTGATTATCCAAAAATACCACATCTTTACAAATCTAATACAAATAAAAATTTATATGGTAAAGGATTTACTTATTCTGGATTATTAGACGATTCTATATATACTAATAAATCAGAAAAACAATTGCAAGAAGAAATTAAAAATAAGTATTATGATATTATAGTATATGGTAGTTATACAAGAGGCATGCCATTTTATGAATATATATTAAAATATTATAATCCAGATGATATTATTTTAATATGCGGTGAAGATAAAAAACAAACTAAAAATAATTATAAATATTATATTGATAAAGGTCATATATTATTCATAAGAGAATTATAATTTTTCCAAAATGGTTAAACCATTATTATGTGTAAATCTTTCTTTAATTTTCCAATTTTTATTATTAGCTAAAAATTCTTCAATAGCTGGCCATAAACCTTTATTTATTTCATCAATTGGCATTAATAAGATTTAAATTTCATTTTCTTCTTGCTCTACTATCTCTTGTTTCTGTTTTTTTTACTATAATTTTTTAATTTGCTTTCCATAATAATATAATATAAAAAATAAAATATATATTAATATGCAATAAATGAAGGATTATAATAAACTAATAGAATTATATGACGAATGGTTTGAAAATAAAGAATTTTGGTTTTCTAAAAATGAAAAAATAGATAGATATTTATTAAATAAATATATCCATTTTTATAAATTTTTAAAATATATATATATAACATCGTGTGAAAAAAAATTATTAATATCATGTGTTTTACTTCTAGATCAAATACCAAGACATTGTAAAAGAGTATATGATAAAAATATAGATGTTAAAAAATATTCAAAAATAGCAATACATTTTTCAGAAAAGATTTTAGATTGTTTTGATGATTTTAAAATAGAAGAATTATGTTTCATATATTTACCATATAGACATATTAATAATATAGAAAATATTTATGAAATAATAAATATATTTCTAAATTTATATAATAAATCTCAAGGAAATGATAGAATTATATGTAAAAAATACATATATAATACAATAAATAATATATATAAAGTTATAAATAAAAAAAATTATATAAATAATTTAAAAGTTAAAGATTGGCAGCATATTAATAAAGATATTTTTGATAAAAATAGTTTAAAATATAATAAAAATATAATTAAAAATGAAGAAACTAATATATATTTAACTATTGAAAAACAACTTATAAATATAAAAGATAATTCTACAATAATTATTTCATTATCGGGAGGTGTAGATAGTATGGTAGCATTATATATTATATATTTATTAAGTAAAACTAATACAAATAAAATAATTAATATAATAGCTATACATATTAATTATAATAATCACGAGACATCAAATGATGAATTAGATTTTGTAAATTATTATTGTAATATATTTAATATTAAATTAATATATAGAACAATATATGAAATTAATCGTTCACAATGTTTAAATAATGGTTTGAGAAATATGTATGAAGATATTACAAAAAAAATAAGATTTGATATGTATAAATATGGTTATTTACATACAAAAAATTTATATGTATTATTAGGACATAATAAGGACGATTGTTTAGAAAATATAATAACAAATATATCTAATAAAAATAATTATGATAATTTATCAGGTATGGAATATTTAACAAATATAGATAATATAAATATATGGAGACCTATGTTAGATATTTCAAAAAAAGAAATTATTAAATTTGCTAATAGTAATAATATACCATATTTAATTGATAGTACACCAAAATGGAGTATGCGTGGGAAAATAAGGGATAATTTAAAACCAGTATTATATGATTTAAAAAATAATAATTCAGTAATAGATTCATTATTTGATTTAAAAGATTATTTAATAACATCTAATCAAATTATAAATGAAATAATAATTGATAATCTTTTTAATAAATTAAAAAAAAATAATAATAATTATAGTGGAATATATAATAAAAACGAATTATTAAGTTTAAAATATATAAATATATCTATTCTTTTTTTTAAAAAAATAAATATAAAAATAAGTTTTAAAACAATTAAAGAATTTACAAATTATATAACAAATTTTAAAAGAAAAAAAATTATATTAAATAAAAACAATAGTATAAATATATGTAATTTTAATAAAGATTATGTTATGAGTATAATATATAATTAATTATAAATTGTAAATTATAAATTATAAATTATAAATAATATTACTAAATTTTAATTATTTTAATCAATATATAAATTTATATATTCGTTTAAAATAAGTGGCGATGGTATAAAATAAGATTTATTAATAAAATCAGTACTATAATCATCTAAACTTTCATCCTTATATCCAAATATAGTTATATCTCCCCATATAGATAGTTCTTTATCAATAAATTCCAATTGGTGTTTTTTTAAAACCATTATATATTTAGTTATATATTTTTTAATTAATAAATTTTTTATATTTTTATCAGAATTATTTAATAATCTTATTAATTCAAAAGTATATATATTCTCCATATCATTTGATAAATATTTTTCATAATTACCTAAACAATAATTTAAATAGAAATCATTTTTAAATATAATATCTACTTTTTCAATAATACATAAATGATATATTTTCCAAATAATACTTAAACCATCAATATAACAATAAGTCCAATAATTTGTAATATATTTATAAAATAAATCAATATATTTTTTTTTATCTTGATATAATTTAATTTGTGTTAATAATTCGTTAGGTTGTTGATATATTATCATTGAATAAATTTTATTTTTAAGATCATCATTAAGTATATTTTCAAAAAAAATTTCCATATATTTATTATATATTAACTGATTTTTTATATAAAAAATATAATTTAAATTAAATATAAATATGAATAATATATTTATTTATAATAATAATGATAATGATAATGATAATGAATATGATATAAATAAATTATTTAGAAATCTTATATATTTACATACAACAATTGGAAAAAATTGTAATATTCATATATTAAATGATAATAATATAACACAATATATAGATAATATACCAGATAATTTAAAAGAATTTAAAGAAAATAAAAAAATTAATTATATAAAATACAATGTGTTATATAAATGGGGGGGAATATGGATAAATAATAATGTATTATTAATTGAAAATATAGATTATTTATTTAATAATTTAGTTGAAAAGGATGGATTTATAATAATTAATAATAATAAATTAATATTAGATATATTTGGTAGCAATGCTAATAATAAATTATTAAGTAAATTACTAGATTTAATAAATATAGATATTAATGAAATATACATAATTTATAAAGATATATTTGATAATTATAATATAATATCATATGATAATGATATTATAATAAAAGAAGAAACAAATAAATATATATCATTAATGTACGAAGATTATAAAAAACTAGATAATAATCAAAAATTAATGGTATTTGATACTGAAAAATTAATAAATATAAAAACGGAAGATTTTTATATATTGAAAAATCCAATTAATTATTTTATAAAAAAATCTTTTGATAATTTGAAACATTTAGATGATATTGATTTTATAGAAATCGGAACAAGTCATTTCGATACATTAATACAAGAAAGACCAGAAAGTGAAAAAGGAATAAGTATAGATGCAGTAAAATATTATATTGATAGTTGGCCTTTTAAATATAATGTAAAAAAATTAAATATAGGGATATCAGATAAAAGGGGTATAGCGGAGATATATTATATACCAGCAAACATTATTAAATTATTAAATTTACCAGAATGGTATTACGGATGTAATTCATTAAATAAATATCATCCCTATCATATAGAAAATAATTTAGAAAAATATGTATCAATAGATAGAATAAATATAATACCTACATATGAATTATTTTATACAAATAAAATACGAAAAGTTAAATTTTTAAAGATTGATACAGAAGGTCATGATTTGATAATATTAAAATCTTTATATGGATATATTAAATATTTACCAAAAATATTTTATCCAGATAAAATTATATTTGAGGCGGGTGGTGATACAAATAAAGTAAATACATTATATATTGATGAAATAATTAATAAATACTGTGAAATAGGATATAAATTAATAAATAAAGAATGGGATATTACAATAATATTGCAGTAAAATTTAAATTATTTTTATATATATATATATAATGAAATTAGATTATGTTTTAACTGCTGTAAATGAAAATAAATTTATATATTATAGAGAAAATGCTATAAAAGAATATAAACAAATAGCAATAGTGTATAATATAGCATTACCATGAACGTGGCAAGAAATATTTCAAATAAAATCATTGGAAGATATAAAAGAAAGATTAAAAAAAATAAATAAAGGTATTAATTATATAGATAAACATAATTTATCAGGTTGGTGTACAGATCAAGAAGATTTATATAAATATATAATAAACTGTAATAATAAAAATATTAATTTTATATCTTTAAAAGATGATAATACAAACTTTAAAAGATTAGATAGACATAGATTAGATATAAATAATAATAAAATAAAAGAGGATATATCTAATGGCGTATATACAGATTATCATTGTTTAAGACCAATGAAAGAATTTGATCATATAAATAATATAATATATGATTTATTATAAAATTAAAATTGATTTGTATTATAATCTATAAGTATATATACATATGATGGACCTCCTTGACCACCATCTTGATAACCACTAATACCATCTGCTGAAATATATCCTGATCCTCTTCCACCAGCACCATGATAATTACCAAATAGATGAGCACTTATCCAATAATAACTATTATATGAAATCCAATCGGTAAATAAATCATCTAAAACATTCCAAAAAATATGATTAGTATTATTAAAATAAATATTAGTTAAAACATTTGAAATTGCTCCACCGAGTCCACCAGGGGTCAATGAGTACATTTGTGGATAATTTGGTATACTAGACCCTCCCACACCACCACTCTCACCTACTACATTAGCAATATTTCCAGTAGGAATAGGTAAATTAAATTCTAAATGATATGTTGTTGATAAAAATGTATAATTAAATGTTATATCTGTTATACCATAGTGGTCGAAATTTCCAAAAGATGTAGAATATTGTATCCATCTAACATGAGTTGCTGTTTTATCAGTAGTATTTAAAGAATGTAGATAAAAAGTAAAATTAGAGTAATTTAAATAATTATATCCTCCTTGATGAATTGTATATTGAGTTATAACAGCGCCATTAGGATCTAAAAACTCTAAAAATAAACTTTCTCCATTTTCTGGAAAGTTACCACCATTTTGGCCGGTTCCTACGATGTAATAAAAGGATATTGTTGTCATGGTTGCTAAAATACCAGATATATCCTTTGTTCTTAATATACGATTAGAACCACCAACTAATAATAAATATTTCGCACGTCCTGTTGATGATAAACTATTAAAATTACCACTGCTTCCTGAACCACTTCCAGAAGCTACCACGATAGTAGCATATGAAGAATAAGACCCGCTAATTTGTCCGAATGAACCTACTATATTAGATGCTCCAATACTACCATTTATAAATAAATTAGAATTAAATCCACTCATAGAAGTAGTAGTTGAACCAACAGCATTAGTAAATTCTTCTTTTTCACTAATAATATTTGTAGTATATTGTGTCACAATTAGTGATTCTTTTAAAATTATATTTTCAAAACTTAAAATATTATTATTTTGGTCATATATACATATTTCCCAAGTACCCTGGTCATTGTCAATACTAATATCATTACGATCATAATATATTAAAAATTTAGTAAAATCTGTAGCTAATGGTTTTGTTGCGCTTCCAACAAAATTAAATTCAATATAAGAATTATTAACAGAAACATTATCTCCATATAAATATCTTGAATTAGGATCACCAGATCTATTAGACCCATTTACCCACGCATTTAAATCAATATATGGTGAAGTTGGAAAATAGCCTGTGTTTATATTTGTACTAACATCTATTTGATAAATACCTGTTCTTCTATCGCCAGAACCCCAACCTCCTAATCCTTCAAATTCAAATTCTCTTATATCTGGATTTTGATCTCTTGTACCACTTACTCCTATCATTTTTATTTTACTAATTCTACTAGTTGTATCAGCTTGTCCAGTAAATTCATTATCATATAAATATGCTCCACCTAAAGTACTTTTGCTATAACTAAAATTATCAGCACCTTCATTACCGCCTTTTCCAATAATAAAATTATCAGTATTCCAGGTAATTTTTCCATCTCCACCAGATGTACTATCCTGACCATTCTGACTTAAACTACCTGCTTGACCAAGACCACTTAGAAGTATATTTAATGTAGTATTTTGTAAAGTAGTTATATTTGTAATATATGCCATACCTCCTGCTCCACCACCAGAACCATATGTTCTTCCACCTCCACCACCAGCGCCACCAACTACCATATGAACTTTATATGTAATGGCTGATAAAGGCAGAGTTATATCATATTGAATTTGAGAAGAAGAATTATTTCTATTGCTATATCCATCATGTGTATTGATATTATTATTTAAAAATCTATGTATCCAATAAGATGAATTATTATATATATAAAAATCAAATTTTGGTCCAGCAGGTCCATAATAAATAGTATTATACGCATATTTAAAACCGTCATATATATATATTGATTCGTTTTCAAGTCCTGTTTGAGATAATAATTTAAAATCATTTAAAGTGGGAATTACATTTTTAAAACTTATATGTTCATATTTTGTAGATAAATATTCTTCAACATCTTTTTTTTCAGTATTATTTAATTCTTTATTATAAAAAATTAATTCAATAACCTCCCAATTACTAGTATGATTAGCATTTCCACTATCTTGTCCAGTATTATGACCATAATTAATTGAGACGGTAGGTCTAAAAAGAGATGATGTTGCTTTTGGATATGAAATACCACTATTAGTATTATAATCTGTACAATCCATACCATTATATCTAGCACTTGTCGATGTTTCAATTCCAATTATCCAATTATCAGGATCAGATATTTGAGAACTATTAACAGATATATAACCACTATCGCTATTAAATGAAATACATGGATTATTATTAAAACCCCAATAAGTATTTTGTCCACTACCAGTTCGGGCATCAAAAATTCTTCTATTATATTGAGTATTATTTTTATCTCCCACAAATCTGGCAATATAGCAGAATGTATATAATATTGGTAATTGAAATGGTAAAGCAAATCCAGAATCTTTATCACCTTGAATAACAGATATAGATCCTACTCCTTTTAATCCATTAAAACCTTTACTAAAAGATGTTTTAATAGGATTACCTCTATAGATATTAATATCTCTTGAATTTCCCGATAAATCATACCATTTAGTAATAGTTGTGCCGCTTTTTAATATTGAACTATCAAAATCAATATTATAATGTGCATATAAATTATTTTTAAAAGGTACAGATAAAAAAACATTTGTTGTTCCTTTAAAATCACTAAGTGATAATTCGCTTCCAATAGTCGGAATATTTTCATTAATAGGATTATCATAAATATATGAACCATTAAAATAATAGTCACTTAATTTAATATTTTTATCATCTAAGTTCATACCATTATTAAATTCAATATCTATTCTATAAACTTTAGCAAGTTGTGAAAATTTAATATTTTTTTTTAATGGAATATTTGTAGGTCTATTAGAGAGAGGTATATTTAATTCTTTACCATATATATCCCATGAAGAAATATTAATATTAGTAGCTCCACCAATTTCATTAATAATTAAAGCAAAATAATCAAATAATTTTAAATTAGTTAGTCTTTCAGTATCTAATATAGAATATTTATATGCGGATATATTATTGTTAATATTATTATAATTATCATTTAGATCAAATCTATTTATATTTTTATTAATAATTTTTTCCCATATAATTCCATCAATTGAACCATATATACTAAAATTATTTGGAAAATAATGAATAGCATTATTAGTAATAGTACCATTTGTAGATGAATTATGATATGATATTATAAATTTAGTTAATAATATAGAATATGGTAATTGTATTTTAATCCAATCACCATTATAATTACTATCTATATTATTAGTACTACCATTATATGATGATTTATAAGAATTGTTATATGTATAATTATTTTCTCCAAAAATAGCTTGTTCATTATTATTATTAAAAATATTAAGGGGAGTATTCGTAGAATTAAAACTAGAAGACCAACTTATATAATAATTACCATTACCATATATCTTATCTTTAATAATAATATCATAATAATCTATAATATTTCTAACAAAAAATGGTGGATAAAGTCTTTCTTCCCCTAAAAGAGTAAATTTAAATTCATTATAATATAATAAATTACTATCTTGCGTTTCATATATTATATCGGTATTCGATAATGTGAAATTATCTAATACAAAATCATTACCTATTTCGTCATATAATATTAAATTCCATGTACCATATGTAGATGGGATATTATCTAATATTTCAATACCATAAATTTCAAAATTCGCTATAGATAATATATTATCATTACCGATTTCATTTATAACTAATGCAAAATTATTATATTTTAAAGAAGAAGTTATTAATTTTATATATACTATAAAATTATTATCTGTTGTATAATTATTATCATTTAATGTTTCATCAAGTATAATATTCCAATTTATGCCATTATTGGAACCATAAAATCTATATTTACGAGGTAATCTATTTAAATTTTCCGTAGAATTTAAAGAATTAAATATTATTTTTGTGGGTACAATTGATATTGGCATTTTTATACTTACCCAATCACCTTTATAATTATCACTATTAAGGTCATCAATGCCAATATAAATACCAGAACTATATTTATTATCTTCCCATTTAGAATAATTATTAAAAGATGAAAATATTAAATTAGGACTATAATTATAAACTAGCACACCATTTATTAATTCTTTAAAATAAGATGAATAATTTATAATGTATTCACCATTTCCATATGTATTATTAGATATATTATAATTATCTGGTGAAATACCATCTATTTTTAAAAATGATGTTGATTTAGCATTAGAATGTGGATATAATCTTTCATCACTAACATAAGTATAATCATTAGGAAACCAATATAATTTTAATGATGATATACCATTAGTAATAAATGGTTTGGTATCAGTGCCAATTAAATTAAAATCGATAAAATCATTTGTAGTTAATGTATGATTAGTAAATATAATATTATTAGTATCATTATTATTATTATTAATAAAATTAGAAATATTACTAGGATCTGATAAAATTAAATTTGTAGATATATTAATAATATTATTATCAATATTTCTATTACCATATCCCCAATTACCAATTCCATAAAATTCAACTTCTTTAATGTTAATATCTGTATTTATAGTTCCATTAACACCTTGAATTCTTATTTTATTAATATAACTCATATTATAAAGTGTTTAATATCTATTTATATAATATTCTATTTTATTTGTATAATATAGAATGACATCAAATAGTTATTATAAAAGTATTAATAAAATAAATTATGACTCTAAATTAATAGATAAAACAATAGAATTAGTTGAAGGTCAGGGTGATGGAAGAATATCAAAAAACGATTTATTAGAATTAATGAAAATAGTAAATGATAAAAATGTAATAACAAAAGTAGAATATAGAACTATTTTTTATATAATTAAAAATTATAGATTTACAGATGAAGCGATGGAAATATTATTAGAAGATTTGTCAAAAAAATAAAATTAAGTTAAATACATAATATATTTATTATATTTAAAAATCACATTATTTTGGTAAACAACACCAATATAGAAAATCAGATATACTTTTAGATCTAGGTGTTGATTTCCAATCAGATGATTTTGGTAAACTTTTAACAGATAAAGAACTATAATTAGTAATAATAGAATCATTATTTTTAGTTGAATTAGATAAATTACTAGATTTAGTTTTAGATGTAGTTTTAGATCTAGTTTTAGATGTAGTTTTAGATCTACTTTTAGATCTAGTTTTAGATCTAGTTTTAGATCTACTTTTAGATATAGTTTTAGATCTACTTTTAGATATAGTTTTAGATCTACTTTTAGATATAGTTTTAGATCTACTTTTAGATCTACTTTTAGATCTATATGATTTCCAGTCTGATGATTTTGGTAAGCTTTTAACAGAAATGGAACCATAATTAGCAATTTTAGAGTTTTTAGAGTTTTTAGAGTTTTTAGAGTTTTTAGAGTTTTTAGAGTTTTTAAAATCTAATTCAATCCATTCTTTAATATTATTATAAATAGTAAAACTATCAATTATATCATATTTATTTGTATATATTTTATTAATAAATAAATTAATAAAATTATTAATTTTTTCAATTCTATTAAAATTAACTAAAATTTTTTTTTTATTTTTTGGAATATTTATTTTATATTTATTAATATACATTTTTTTTATATTATATGAAAATTGGTTATTATTTTTATTAAAAATAAAACTATTATTTAAATTAAATTCATTTAAAAAATTATTTTTATCATCATCAAATGATAATTTATATAATTCAATAATAATAATGTATATAATAAATAAATATGATATAATATTATTAAATTCTTTTTTAATAGAATTATATTTATTATCTAAATTATAAGTATTTTCAGAATGTAATTTTTTATCAAAACAGTATTTGAGATTTGATTTTTTATTAAAAAATATAAAAACATTATTAATATAAAAATTATTTATAATAAATTTAATAAATTTATAAATAATTTTTATATATTCTAATAAAATATATTTATTATTAGTAAAAAAATTTTTATTATTCCAAATATTATTATATTTATATTTTAAAATCTTATAATCATTATGTGTATAATATTGAAAATAATTATTAGTATTATTTTTAAATACTATATTATAATTAATCCAATAAAGGATTAAATTTATATATATATATAACTCGTTAAAAATTAAAGAACAATAATTTTTTTTTTTATTAAATATAAAGTTCGTATCATATTTAATTTTTTTATAATAATTGCTAACAAAATGATACAAATTATTTTCATTATTAATAATCAAATTTCTAATATTATTATCAAGTTCATTTTTTGAAAAAACTTTATTTATTTTAGATTTATTTTGTTTGGAATTTGGTTTAGATATATTTGATTTAGAATTTGATTTAGAATTTGATTTAGAATTTGGTTTAGATATATTTGGTTTAGATTTATTTAATTTATATTTATTTTTTTTCATATTAATAAATATAAATATTTAAATTAATATTTCAGTTATTTAATAGAGTATAATAATAACTATATATAATAATTTAATTTTAAAGTAATAAAATATTATTATAAATTAAATAGAATGGAAATAGAAATTAAACCAAAAGAATGGATATTAGAAAATAGAATAAAATATAGTAATAATATTTATAAAACTTTTAATAGAGATAAATATCCCGAATTAAAAAAAGATAGTAAATGTTCATGTACTAAAGATATATGTGAGGAAGATATTAAAACAATTAGATTATTTCCTCATCAAAGAATTTTAAAAGATTATATACAATTTGATAGTCCATATCGTGGTATATTAGCATATCATGAATTAGGATCGGGAAAATCAGCAGCATCTATAGCAGCAGCAGAAGGATTTATAGAAAAAAAAAATATATTTGTTTTAACACCCGCATCGTTAGCTAAAAATTATGAGAATGAATTAATGAAAATATCAACAATAGGTTTAAATATGAAAAAATCTTGGTCATTAATAAAAATAAAAGGTTTAGGAAAAAGTAAACAATTAATAGAAAAATTAAAAGAATATGGAATTTCTGTTAAATTTATAAAAAAAGATAATTTGGTATGGTTACCATTATATAAGGATGATATATTAGAAGATATAGAAATAATAAAAAAAAATATAAATTATAATTCAATATCAAAAGATGAAAAAAATAAAATAGACGAAACAATATTACATATAATTAAAAATAGATATAATTTTATAAGTTATAATGGTTTAACACAAAAAATGGTAACAGATATGGGAAAAAAAATATTCGACAATTCATTTGTAATAATTGATGAAATACATAATTTTATAAGTAGAATAATAAATGGTTCGCGATTAGCAAGAGCGGTGTATAATAATTTAATGACTGCTGAAAATTGTAAATTAGTATTATTATCAGGAACACCTATTATAAATAATCCATATGAGATAGCAACTTTAATTAATTTATTAAGAGGTATGATGAATATATATAATTATAAATTATTATCAACATCACAAGAACCTACAATAGATAAAATTAGAGAGATAATAAAAGGTTCTGAATTATATAACTATATAGATTATATATATTATAAAGACAAAACTATATCTATAGCATTATTACCATATGGATATAAAAAAGATAAATCAATTAATATAAAAAAAGAGGAATGGAAATATACAGAAGATAAAATATTAAATAATATTAAAGATAAATTAAATGAATTGGATGAAATAAAAATTGGTGAAAAAATAACAAAAGAAACTAATTTTGCCTTACCAAATGATAAAGAAGAATTTGATAAATTATTTATAAATAATAATAATATTGAAAAACCTGAAATAAAAAATATAGATTTATTTCAAAGACGTATATTGGGAACAGTAAGTTATTATAGAACATCTGGTACAGAATTTTTTCCAGAATTGTTACCAATTAAAATACAATATTTAAATATGACTGAACATCAATTAAGTGTATACGATCAAGTAAGAGTAAAAGAAAGAGCAATAGATGAAAATAATAAATTTAAAAATCGTAATGTGATGGCGGAAAAAAATTCGGTATATAGAGCATTTAGTAGAATGGTATGTAATTTTGCATTTCCAGAAAATATAAAGAGATTGTATCCACAAGATATAAAAAAAATATTAAAAAAAGAGATAGATATAGTTGAAGAAGAAACGGAAGATATAGATAAAAAAGAAACAAAAAAAGAAAAAGAAAGTAAAGAAAAAATATCACACGAATATGATACAATGATAAATAAATCATTAAACGAATTGATAAATAATGATGACAATTATTTATCAAAAGAAAATTTAAAAAAAAATTATAGTCCAAAATATAATAAAATGTTAGAAGATATTGAAGCATCACCTGGATCAGTTTTAATATATTCACAATTCAGAATGGTAGAAGGATTGGGAATATTTTCAAAAACATTAGATAAACACGGATATAAGGAAATATTAATAATAAAAAGTGGATTAGAATATAAATTTGATGATATATCGGTATTTGATGAAAAGTATGATAATAAAAGATATGTAGTATTTAATAATGATCGTGAAAAAACTAATATATTAATGCATTTATTTAATGGAGAATTTTCATTATTAAATGAAGATTTATATAATTCATTGCCTAAAAAAATAAAAGATAATAGTGATATACAATTATATGGAGAATTAGTAAAAATTATGATGATAACACAATCAGGAGCAGAGGGCATATCTTTAAAAAATGTAAGGAGTGTGTTAATAATGGAATATTTTTGGAATTCTGTTAGAATAAATCAAGTAATAGGGAGAGCTGTAAGAACATGTTCTCACGAATTGTTACCAAAAGATGAAAGAAATGTGCAGGTATTTTGTTATATAATGACTTTAAAAAAAGAACAATTAAAGAAAAATTTTACAATAAAAAATTTAGATAATGGAATTACAACAGATGAACATATATTACAAATAGCAAAATCTAAGGAAAATTTAATAAATCAATTTTTAAATTTATTAAAATCTGCTTCATTTGATTGTATAATAAATTCTAAACAAAATAAACCATTAGAAGTTGGATATAAATGTTATAATTGGCCAATAAATGTAGATGAGAATAAATTATCATTTACTAAAAATATAGAAAATGATAATAAGATATTAAAACATGATAAATATAAGAAATTAAAAAAAGCTACAGGCAAAGTGGTACTTATAAAAAAACAAAAATATGTAGAATTAAATAATAATTATTATGATTATAATAGTTATAAAAATGCTGGTATATTATTACCAGTTATTATATAAAAATAAAATATTATAAAATTGTAATGGAGAGTGAAAATACTTATTGTATTTATCGAGAAAGATATAAAAATATAAAATGTAAAAACAAATGTATAAATGATAACAAATATTGTAAAAAACATATGAAATATAAATCAGTACCATTATTTAATATAGTTGACGAGGCATGTAATGGGGTTGAAAATATATTAAATATAAATGAAACATATAATATATTTAAATATATATATGAAAAATATGTAACAGATATAGAAGAATTAAAAAAAAAATTATTTATAAAAATAATAGGATATTTATTTTATTCAAATGATATTTATAAATTATTAAATAAAAATAATTTAAAAATTAAAAAAAAAAATTAAAAAACAAATATAAAAAA
>Ga0206123_10000970_pt1 | contig 27553 bp, 26 predicted proteins | sample Helgoland_Spring_2_FD_160086 | JGI IMG/M metagenome (GOLD analysis project Ga0206123, IMG submission 160086) | Pelagic subsurface seawater microbial communities from Kabeltonne, Helgoland, North Sea - Helgoland_Spring_Bloom_20160316_1 | ecosystem: Environmental > Aquatic > Marine > Epipelagic ...
TTTAGCCGCGGCTACAACTTTCCCGTCCTGAATTAAGAGTGTTCCCTTCTCAATTATTGTTTGATAATCAACATGAATTGTTGCATTTTTAAACGCATAATAATTATGATTGGTGTTATGAGCTCCGTTTACATTAAACGTTTCTTGAGCCATTGACAGGTATGAGCTCAACACAAATATGAAAAGAAATATTTTTCTCATGAAAATAATTTTAAATCGATGTTCTCAAAAATAATATTTTAAACTGAAAACGATTGTTAGAAAATGATGAATGGTAAGATAAATTCAAATTAGTTTAAATAAGAACGAGTTTCTAATTAAGTTTGCCTAACAGAACTTAAAACTTTCAAAATGGGAACAGGATTATTACACACACATTCATTATTTAGATGGCTAGCAGCTGTTTTTTTACTTATTGCTATAATTAAATCATTAAGTGGTTGGTTAGGTAAAAAAGAGTACAACAAGTCTGACAATTTAGTAGCAATACTATTAATCAGTTTCACTCACATTCAGTTTTTATTGGGACTAGGCCTTTATTTTATGAACGGATGGTTTAAGCAAATGTCTAACATGGGAGAATCTACTATTCGTTTTTGGGCAATGGAACATGGCTTAATGATGTTGATTGCTATTGTATTAATTACATTAGGAAGAGTAAAATCAAAAAAAGCCACTACAGATGAATTGAAGCATAAAAAAGGAGCTATTTTTTACATTATAGCATTTGTTTTAATTCTTTGGGCTGGAATAATCAAACCGCTTGCTTTAAGTAGAGGTTGGTTTTAAGATTAAAATAATTTGGGAAACAAAGGGCATAAAACTTCTGAACAAAAACACGAAACTGCTGTTTTAGTAGGCGTTTCTGTTAGAGGTCAAAAAGATAGTACAACTAAAGAGTACTTAGACGAATTAGCATTTTTAGCTAAAACTGCAGGTGTAGAAACATTAAAACGGTTTACTCAAAAGTTAGACAAGCCACATCCTAAAACCTTTATTGGAAAAGGGAAAATGGAAGATGTTCAGGCTTATGTTAAAGAGCATTGTGTAGATATCGTCATTTTTGATGATGAATTAACACCTTCTCAACTCAGAAATATTGAACGGATTTTAGAAGTTAAAATTCTAGACAGAAGTAACCTGATTTTAGACATTTTTGCAACAAGAGCTCAAACTGCACACGCTCGTGCTCAGGTAGAATTAGCGCAATGTCAATACATGCTACCTCGTTTAACGAGGTTATGGACTCACCTAGATAGACAGAAAGGCGGAGGTGCTGGAATGAGAGGTCCTGGGGAAACTCAAATTGAAACTGATAAGCGAATTATTACTCAAAAAATTACGCTACTAAAAGAGAAACTAAAACAAATAGATAAACAAAAATCTACACAGCGAAAGCAACGTATGCAAATGGTTAGAGTTGCTTTAGTAGGATATACTAATGTTGGTAAATCTACTATAATGAATATGTTGAGCAAATCAGAAGTATTTGCCGAAAACAAACTATTTGCTACGCTTGATACTACCATTAGAAAAGTAGTCATTCAAAACTTACCCTTCTTATTAACCGATACTGTTGGGTTTATTAGGAAATTACCTCATCACTTGGTAGAATCTTTCAAATCTACTTTAGATGAAGTTAGAGATGCTGATGTTTTAGTGCATGTGGTTGATGTTTCGCACCCCAACTTTGAAGACCATGTGGCAGTTGTAAATGAAACTTTAAAAGACATTGGAGGTTTGGATAAGCCTACAATTGTTGTTTTTAATAAGGTTGATGCCTTTACTTATGTTAAAAAAGATGATGATGATTTACTTCCTAAAACAAGAGAAAATTATTCTTTAGAAGAACTCAAAAAGATGTGGATGTCTAATGTTGATCATCCTACGGTTTACATTTCGGCAGTTAAAAAAATAAATACTGATGAGTTAAAAGATGTAATGTATGAGCACATTAAAAGCACCCATTTAGACATTTATCCACACCAATTATTATATTAATACCTTTGCACTATGAGTTCAATACGTCAACAAAAAGTAGAAAGATTATTGCAAAAGGAAATTAGCACAATTTTTCAATTAAATTATGGTGATTGGTTTCCCAATACAATGGTTACGGTAACTGTTGTGAGGGTTTCTCCAGACTTTAGTTTTGCAAGAGTTTACTTAAGTGTTTTTGGTAAAATGGAACCAAAAGAGTGCGTTGATTTAATCAACCAACATTCAAGCTTGGTTAGAGGAGAACTTGGGCGAAGAATTGGTAAGCAACTAAGAATAACTCCTGATGTTGCTTTTTACATTGACGATTCTTTAGATTATGCCGAAGAAATTGACAAACTGTTAAAAGAATAACAATCAACTTTCCTTTCTATATCGCCAAACGTTATTTGATTTCTAAGAAATCACACAATGTTATTAATATAATTTCTTGGATTTCGGTAACAGGAATTGCTGTAGGAACAATGGCGCTTATTATTGTTTTATCGGCATTTAATGGTTTAGAAACATTGGTTGAAGATCTTTACGCTTCTTTTGACCCTGATTTAAAAATAACTGTTGTAGAAGGCAAAACATTTAACTCCGGAGACTTTCCAAAAGACAAAATTTTAGCCTTAGATGGTGTTGAATTTTATAATGCTGCATTAGAGGAGGTAACCCTTGTAAAGTATAACGACAAACAAACTGTAGCCACCATTAAAGGTGTAGAAAATAGTTTTTACCAAATGAGTGGGCTCGACTCTTTAATGATTGAAGGCTCTATTAATAATAATCCAGAAAACAAAAACAATGTTATTTTAGGTTGGGGAATAGCCAATCAATTAGGGCTTTACATTTCCGATTATTCTTTTCAAATAGGATTAATTGTGCCGAAAAAAGGAACTAAAAAGGGCTTTGCCCCAGGGTCTGAATTTAACAGAAAAACGGCCGATGCTTCTGGTGTTTTTTCAGTAAATCCTGATTTTGATACTAAATATGTGTTAGGGAATTTAGAGTTTGTTCAAAATTTATTGCAACAGAAAAATAGATTGTCATCAGTAGAAATAGGGGTAAAGAAAAATGCTGAGTGGATTGGAGTAAAAAATGAAATACAAAAAATTGTTGGTAACAAATACAAAGTACAAACACGCTACGAATTAAACGAATTGGTGTTTAAAACCAATAAAACCGAAAAATGGATTACCTTTTTAATTTTGGCTTTTATTTTAGTAATTGCTTCTTTTAACATAATTGGCTCTTTAACCATGTTAATTATCGACAAGCAAAAAGATGTTTGGATACTAAAAACAATGGGGGCAAACAACGGTGTTATTCGTAAAATTTTCTTTGCCGAAGGAATGCTTATTAATTTATTAGGCGCAGTTTCAGGAATGGTAATTGGCGCTTTTATTTGTTGGTTGCAAATACAATTTGGGTTATTACGCTTAAACGGTGGTGTCGTAGAATTTTATCCTATAGAACTCAATATTCTCGATTTTGTAAATGTCTCTGTTATTGTAATAATTATTGGTTTGATTGCTTCTTGGTACCCAGTAAAGGTTTTAACTAAAAAGTACCTCTAACAATTATTCTGTTTCTAGCTCCCATTCAGCAGCATCGTAATTTCTAGCTTTCTTTCGTTTTGGAGCTTTCGTACTTCTTATAGAAAATATAGTAAACAGAACTGCTCCAGCAGCAAAAGCACCAATACCAATAAATTGCAACGTATTATCTGGGGAATAATTTTCTAAAAAGGAGTCTGTAATTGGTTGTTTTTCTTTTGATTCTGAACCGATAATATATAAAGCAGTTCCTGTTAAAATTAACCCACCACCAGTAATAGATAACGGATGATTTAAGTTATTGAACGTTTGCCCTTCTTTTTGCGTAATGTGTTTATTAATTGCAGGTTGACTCTTAGTCTCTTTTGTTTTAAAATCTTTCGGAATTGTTTGTGCACTGATACTCAATGAGGCCACCAAAACAAAAAGAAGCGTTAAACATTTTATCATAACAATGCTAATTTAATAAAAAACGGCAACTTCATTAACCGTAGAGTTAAACGTTTAACTCTACGGGCCTTTTTCTAAGATAGATCCATCCTTCAATAAATACAAGCCATAACATTTTTACTTTATATTTGAAAGAATAAACACATAATGCGAATAAACACCATGATGTTTATTCGGTTGTTGGTAAACATAGATGAAAAAATATTTAATATTATATTCTTTAATCCTCATTATCATGGGATGTGACTCTACTCAATCTAGGAGTATGAATCAACCTAATAGGTCTTTTGAGGAGTTAAAAGTGCTCGCATTGGATAGTGGAGATATTGATGCTTATAACGAGTTAGAAACAGCTCATTTGGACTATGAACATGGTGCTTTTTTTGAATATGCGAAAGAAATGGCTGATAAACATAATTATCCTCAAGCCTATTATGACACCTACATACAACTATTAAAACATACAGATGACCCAACCACAACTTTAAGCCTTGACAGTTGTGATGAAAAAACTAGAAGTCTAGCAATCGAATATCTTCAAAAAGCATCTGAACTAGGATTCAAACCAGCAACAGATGAATTAATGGAGTTCAATACAGTTTCTCCTTCTATTCATAAACTTTCAAAACTTGAATTATTCAAAAAGATAGTACAAGAAAATTTAAAAGAACAGATGTGTGATTCGCTTGTGCTAAGTAACAAATCTGATTTTACAAACATCAAATATTTGAATAGCACTTTTGATATAAATAAAATAGATTCTGTAGAATTTTACGGGCGTGATTTACAAAATGAGAGGAAAAATCGGAGAATCCCTATTGGAACATCCTTTATAATTTATTCGAGTAATAGAGACTTTTATAACATCTCCTTTGATTCGCTTACCACAACAAATAGAACTATGATGAGTAACCTTGAGGATATGTTTAAGCCTGGTGGCATTGTATTTAGAACAGATAATGAATTAATCCTATATTCAATTAATGCTTGTGGTCGAGGGTACAAAAACGTACAACGTATAGATAGTTTAATACATAAAAATGTTTTTGAATCATCAGAATTCTATCGATTACATAATGGATGTGGGATGGATAGAATGAAGGAAATAAAAAAATAACGATTTGCCAACAATGGCTATACGTAATGCGGGTTTTCTGCTTTTCAAGACAAAATGTTGGCTCTGCCAACATAATTTCTATGCAAACAATGCTTTCAATTCTGTAGCTTCTTCTGGTTTTAGTTTTCCAGCAATAATTAAGCTTAATTGCCTTCTACGTAAAGCTGCATCAAAACGTATTTTTTCTACTTCTGTTTCTGGTTTTATAGGTGGAACAGCAATTGCACTTCCATTTTGATCGACAGCAACAAAGGTGTAAATTGCCTCATTACTTTTTGTTTGCTTCCCTGTTATTGGATTCTCAATATAAACATCAATAAAAATCTCCATAGAAGAAGTAAAAGCGCGAGAAACTTTTGCCTCCATAGTTACAATAGATCCTAATTCAATAGACTTTCTAAACTCAACATGATTTACCGATGCTGTTACAACAACTCGTTTACAATGCCTGTGTGCAGATATAGCGGCTATATTATCCATCCAATGCAACAGGTTTCCCCCATAAAGGTTGTCCAACATATTGGTGTCGTTTGGCAAAACTACTTTTGTGGTAACTGCTAAAGATTCTTTTGGGGTTTTTGCTTTCATACTACAAAAGTATGTGTTTATTTTTTATCCTTCGATAAACTCAGGATGACAAAGTAAAACTTTCTACAATCTATCTACAAAATCACGAATTAACTTAAAACTCTCGTTATACTTTGTTAGTGGTAGTGTTTTAGAAACATCATCAACATCATGATAAGCGCTAATACCCCCCATTAAGTACAAAAAAAATGAAGGAACCCCTTTCTCAGAAAACCAATAATGATCGCTATTAGCAGCTTTTCCTCGTTTTTTTATAACCGTTAAATATTTATACTCATTATTTATTTGTGTTAACTTTTCAAAATGAGATTCATAAACCCTCCCGTTTACAATCATTCCTCCTTCACTTCCTGTTCCCATCAAATCCATATTAAACACAAAATTGATTTGAGAAAGTGGAACTAATGGGTTATTTACAAAATATTTTGATCCAACTAATCCTGATTCTTCTGCACCAAATGCAATAAATATGATTGATTTTTTTTGTGGATTTTGAGCATAGTATTTAGCTAAATCCAACAACATAGCAACTCCACTTGCATTATCATTTGCTCCAGGAAAATAAACCTTGTTTCCCATTTTACCTAAATGATCGTAATGTGCCGAAAGTACAATAAATGAATCTGGATATTCAGTTCCTTTAATTAGCCCTATTACATTTTGAGACGTATAACTACTTTTTAATTCTTGATCAATTTTTACTGAAATAGATTTAGAAGTATTTATTAATACCCCTTTTTTAAAATGAAGTGTTGGATAGTTTTTAGCAACGTTTGATAAATGTTGTGTTAACTTTTCCTCTATAAAAATAATTCCTGTAGCTTTTACTTTGTTCTGTTTTAATTGCAAAAACACTTCACTTTCTTTAACAGTATTATTATGCTCTAACACAATAAATTTATTAACAAAAAACCCTGTTGCAATTAATTTATCTAACTCACTTTTTTTTGAGAAATATCCTTCCGTATAAAAAAATAAATCAAAATTTCCATCAACACTTCCAGAAGCTGCATCAATAATAAAATCTATTCCTGGAGTAGTTAGTTTTCCATCAATACTAACTTCCATTCTGTTTGGGAATGTATTTATAGGAGCGTCAAATTCTTGAAAATATGAAGTGTTAATCGTTTTTAACCCACTCCTTTTAAATTGATTGGATATAAAATCTGCAGCTTTTTGTTCTCCGTTTTCAACAGCTCCCCTTCCAGCAAAATAAGGTGTGGTTAGTGTATCAATAATTTTTCGCGCATAATTTATGTCTTGCGAAAAAATTGAAAAACAACTAATCTGAAAAAATAGAAGTAGCACTCCTTTTCTCATTTTTACGAAAATCTACGTTCTACTAAATTAGTAAATGAAATTACATGCTCATTCTCTAATTCCCAGTCCATTGAAACATATAAAGCAACAGCTTCATCTAAATTAGCACAGTTATCAATCGCTTTAATTAAGTCATTAAATGCATTCATATCTTTATTGAACAACTCGTTTGCGTATAAATAGCGATCATTTAATGTTAGTCCGTCCGATAATTTAGCAATAGGTGGGTGTTCTATATTCTCAACTTTTGTGTGTTCTTTTTCCTCTTCTGTTGCTTCAATTTCAGCTACAATTATAGGTTCACCTTTTTCTTCTTCCGGTTCCTTTTCAACTAAAAATTCTTTCATATCGCTCGTATCCGTTAATTCTTCAACCTCTTCTATATTGATGGTCTTAACAGGCGGTTCCGTTTTTCCCTCACCCCTTTCTTGATGTTTTGCTTCCAGCAAATATTTTAAAATAGTAAGAGATTCTTGCACTTTATTTACTTTTTTCAAAATAAAGCTAGCGTCTAAAGTAGAAAGATGCTCCTTTCCTGTATAGTTATTCGAATGCTTCACAACATTTTCTAATAATTCATTTATCTCTTGTCGTAATTGTTCTATTTCCATAACTTCGAAACTTGCAAATTTGTTTAGATAAAATTAAGCAAAATTAACTTCAAAAATAAAATTAACCATGTTTCTAGAAGACACCATAAATTCCAATAAAAAGAAAGGCTGGATTGAGGTTGTTTGTGGCTCTATGTTTTCTGGAAAAACAGAAGAACTGATTCGTAGAATGAAACGAGCACAGTTTGCAAAACAGAATGTAGAAATTTTTAAGCCAGGTGTTGACACTCGATATGATGAAGAAAAAGTTGTATCACATGATTCAAACGAAATACATTCAACCCCTGTTCCTTCATCATCAAACATTCCTATTTTAGCAACTAATGTTGATGTTGTTGGTATTGATGAAGCACAATTTTTTGATGATGGTTTAGTTGCAGTTTGCAATCAACTAGCAAATAGTGGAATTCGAGTAATTGTTGCTGGGTTAGACATGGATTTTAAAGGGGTTCCTTTTGGCCCAATGCCAGGGTTAATGGCTTCAGCTGAGTATGTTACTAAAGTGCATGCAATTTGTATGCGTTGTGGCGATTTAGCTAATCACTCATTTAGATTTGGAGAAAAAAAAGACTTAGTGCTGCTAGGTGAAGTTGATGAATATGAGCCACTTTGCAGATCTTGTTATAACAATGCAACTAAAACAAAATCTCCTCAACCCTCTACATAGGTGAGGATTAATATGAAAGAACTCGTTTACGATACCACACTTGAAATTCACATGAATAATTTAGTCTCCAATCTAAATTATTTCAAATCGTTATTAAAACCAACTACCAAAATTATGGTAATGGTTAAAGCATTTTCTTATGGATTAGGAACTTATGATGTAGCCAAACTTTTAGAAGAAAACAATGTTAATTATTTAGGTGTTGCCAATACTTTTGAAGGAATTGAATTAAGAAACGCAGGCATAAAACTACCCATTATGGTAATGAAGCCAGAAGTTGATAGTTTCGATTTAGTTAAGGAATACTCTCTAACTCCCACAATATTTTCTCAATACGCATTAACTCGTTTAATAGACTCTATCGACAATTCTAAACCTATATTTATTAGTATTAAAATAGATACCGGAATGCATCGCTTAGGTTTTGATGAGGATGAAATTCCTAACCTACTGGAAACCTTAAATGCTCATCCTTTTTTAAAAGTAGAGAGTGTGTTTTCTCATCTAGCTGCAGCTGAAGATAGAAATGAAGATGTCTTTACAAACCAACAAATAACACAGTTTAAAACCATTGCTAATTTAATTTCCAACAATCTAAATTATCCTATTGAAAAGCATATTTTAAATTCAACAGGTATTGTTCGTTTTAATGAAGCACAAATGGATATGGTTCGTTTAGGAATTGGCCTATATGGTGTTTCAACTGATGAACTTACTCAACAAGAACTATTACCGGCTAGCACTCTAAAATCAAAAATTGCTCAAATTAAACACATCAAAAAAGGAGAAACCATTGGTTATAACAGAGTTGGTATTACTAAAGAAAACCTAACCATTGCAACAATTCCTGTTGGATATGCAGACGGACTAAACAGAAATCTAAGCAATGGTAATTGGAACATGGTTGTCAACAACCAAAAAGCACCAATAGTTGGTAATATTTGCATGGACATGGTAATGATAGATATTACCAAAATTGATTGTAAAGTAGGTGATGAAGCTTATATTTTTAGTGAAAAAAATTCAATAACCGAAATGTCCAAATGTATTGGAACTATTCCTTATGAGATTCTAACATCTTATTCTCCTCGTGTAAAAAGAGTTTTTAAATATTAAAAGGGTTAATCTTCAGAAACAAGATTTTCACTAAAAACACTATTTAAACAAATTATTAATACAATAATGGCTCCTAAATCCATTTTATATTCTAATTTTTACGAAATTTACCATACATTTTTAATACATATTCTTATGAAAAAAACTACACTTTTAATGTTATTGTTTCTCTTGTTAAGCTGGGAAGGAATGGCTCAAATTGTTGATTATTACTCCTTTTCGGAAACTACATCAACGTACACCGAAATAATTGGAGGTACCAATATGGATATTACAACTGATAGCGATGATGGGGAGATTACATCTGTACCTATTGGCTTTTCTTTTGATTATGTTGGAACAACATTTTCAACAGTTACAATTGGTGTTAATGGCGCTCTAAGTTTTACAAACGCTAATGTTGATTGGGACAACAACTTTACTGCAACAGCAACAGATCAAATTAATATAATTGCCCCTTTATGGGATGATTTATACTTCAGAACAGTTGATAATGCTGAAATTATGTATTTAACAAGCGGAACTGCCCCAAATAGAACCTTTACAGTACAATGGAAAAATCTTTCTTGGAGAGTTGCAGGAAACACTGTTAATTTTCAAGTAATTTTAAGTGAAACATCTAATAACATTCAATTTAATTATGGTGTTCTAAGTTCAACAGAGGCGAGAACTGCATCAATAGGCTTTAACAACGGAAATTCTGGAGCCGACTTTATAAGTGTTACGCCTGGAGCTCCTGCTTCAACGAGCACAGCAACAGCAAACAACTTAATAAGTACTACGGAATACCCTGGAACTAATGCGGTGTATTTATTTAACTATTCCGCACCATCTTGCCCAACTCCAACAGCTCAAAACACTAATAATATTTCTACTACAGATGTTGATCTTGGATGGACTACAGGCGGTGCTTCTGATTGGATTATTGAATGGGGTGCTCCTGGATTCACTCCAGGATCTGGCACAGTAGTAAACACCAATACTAATCCACATAATTTAACTGGACTTTCTCCTGCAACAACTTATGACTGGTATGTTAGAGACTTTTGTGCTGTTGGTGATAGTAGCAATTGGTCTAATATTAACACTTTTACTACTTTAGCTCTACCTCCTATTAATGATAATATTTCTGGCGCAATACCGCTTACTTTAGGCGTAGGTGCTTGTGCTACAACAGTTACTGGAACAAATGTAGGAGCAACAAATTCTGGCACCACACATTCTTGTGCGAGTTGGAACGGAGGTGATGTTTGGTTTTATGCAATTGTTCCGACTGGAGGAGCTTTTTCTGTTGAAGGGACAATTACCACTGGATTTACTGACGGTGGTATGCAAGCTTACTCAGGTCCATCAAGTGCTTTAGTAAGTATTAATTGTGATGATGATGATAGCCCTTCTGGAGCTATGCCAGGAATTTACCCAGCAGATGGATTGACAGGATTAACCCCCGGAGATACTATTTGGCTTGCATTTTGGGAATATGGAAACAACTCTTTTGGTGATTTCGAAATCTGTGCTTGGGGTCCACCTACATGCCCTGCGCCAACAGCTCAAAACACTAATAATATTACTGCTGTTGATGTTGATCTTGGATGGACTACAGGCGGTGCTTCTGATTGGGTTATTGAATGGGGTGCTCCTGGATTTACTCAGGGATCGGGAACTTTTGTTAACACCAACACAAACCCTCACAATTTAGCGGGATTATCGCCTGCAACTACTTATGATTGGTACGTTAGAGATTATTGCGCGGTTGGAGATAGTAGTACTTGGGTTGGTCCTTTGCAATTTACTACTGCTTGTATTGCTGTTGTTGCTCCATGGAATGAAGATTTTGAAAATGCTGGTGCAATTCCGGCTTGTTGGAACCAAGGTGGAACAAATGCCGAGGATTGGTTATTTGCTGATGGATCTTTAGCTGAACCTGGTCACGCTGGTAATGCTGGAACATTAAGTGGAACTACTGTTAGTGGAAACTTTTTTGCTTGGGTAGATGATTCAGGAGTTCATAATACAGCAACTACGTTAGAAAGCCCTTTAATTGATGTAAGTGGTTTAACAACTCCAGAATTATCTTTCTTCCTAATTAGTAATAATGAAGGTAACACTAATGTTGATTTTTCTATTGATGTTTATGACGGTGCTACATGGAATGTAGATTTCTACACACACAACACTAACACAACTAATAATGAATGGGAAAAAATAATCGTAAACTTAACATCTTTATCTATTACTGGAAACCTTCAGCTTAGATTTATTGTTGATGAAAACAATGGAGCTGATTTTTATGACGATATAGCTATTGATGATGTAGGAATTAATGAAGCTCCTACATGTCCAGCTCCAACCGCACTAAACACTACTAATATTGCCGCTACAAGCGCTGACCTTGGTTGGACTACAGGTGGTGCCACTGATTGGATTATTGAATGGGGCGCTCCTGGATTTACTCAAGGAACTGGCACATTAGTTAATACCAGTGCAAACCCTCATAATTTAACTGGCTTATCACCTACAACTACTTATGACTGGTACGTTAGGGATTATTGCGCGGTTGGAGATAGTAGCCTTTGGATTGGTCCTAACACTTTTACCACTCCTCTTTCTTGTCCTGCACCAACAGCTCAAAACACTACTAATATTACCGCTACAAGTGCTGATCTTGGTTGGATTACAGGTGGTGCTACTGACTGGATCATTGAATGGGGAAACCCTGGGTTTGCTCCTGGAAGTGGTACTATAATTTATACCAGCACAAATCCTCATAGTTTAGGAGCACTTACTCCTTCAACTTCTTATGATTGGTATGTTAGAGACCAATGTTCCGCTAGTGACAGTAGTGCTCTAACAGCCTCTAATACATTTACTACTTTAGCTGATAACAGTACATGCTCAGCACCAACAGCACTATCAACATCTGCTATTACTGCCACATCAGTAAATTTAACTTGGACAGAAAATGGAACTGCTACAACTTGGGATATTGAATTAGATACTGCCGGATTGACACCAACAGGAACACCAACAATTGTTGGCACTACTAATAATCCAACTAATGCAACAGGGTTAACAGGTAACACCTCTTACGACTTTTATGTAAGAGCTGATTGTGGTGTTGATGGTGTTAGTGCTTGGGCAGGCCCTTTTAACTTTGCAACTAATATCGTTGGAATTAATGAGTCTGCTAAAAACCTTGGATTAAGTATTTATCCCAACCCAAACAACGGTGTTTTTACTTTAATGGTTAAAGCAAAAAATGTTATGGTACAAGTTATGAATACAACTGGTCAAGTTATTTTAACTAAAAACAATGTTAACACTAACCAACGATTTGACTTGAGCAATAACGCTAAAGGAATTTACTTTATAACTATTACTTCTAAAGAGAATGTAACAACTCAAAAAGTAATTGTTAGATAAACACAATTAACTAAACTTAAAAGGGCCTGAAGCAATACTTCAAGCCCTTTTATTTTGTAAAAATAATTCTAATTAATAACCTAAAGCAATTCTAACTTTTTGTAAAACTCCTTTTGCAACTGTACGTGCTTTCTCAGCTCCAATTTGCAACTTTTCATCTAGTTCCTCCAGGTTCTCCATATAGTAACTGTACTGCTCCCTTTCTTTACTAAACCTATCACAAATCAACTCAAACAACTCTTGTTTAGCATGACCATAACCATAATTTCCTCTAGCATAATTTGCTCTCATTTTAGCAATTTGTTCTTCACTTGCTAATAATTCATATAATGCAAAAGCATTACAAGTTTCAGTTTCTTTAGGTTCTTCCATTGGAGTACTATCTGTTTCGATAGACATAATCTGTTTTCTTAACTTTTTATCTGGCAAGAAAATATTAATCAAGTTTCCTCTTGATTTACTCATTTTTTCACCGTCCGTTCCAGGAATTAGCTTTGTTTCTTCTTGTACAACTGCTTCTGGCAAAACCAAAGCTTCACCCATATTGTGATTAAACCTACTCGCAACATCTCTTGTCATTTCAATATGCTGCATTTGATCTTTCCCAACAGGGACTAATTCTGCATCATACAATAAAATATCAGCCGCCATAAGCATTGGGTAAGTAAACAATCCCGAGTTTACATCCTCTAATCTATCAGCTTTATCTTTAAATGAATGCGCTAATGTTAACCTTTGGTAAGGATAAAAACAACTCAAATGCCAAGAAAGCTCTGTACATTCTGGCACATCAGATTGTCGATAAAAGACAGTTTTGTCAACATCTAAGCCGCAAGCTAACCAAGCAGCAGCAGTACTATAAGTATTTGTTCTCATCACATCAGCATCTTTAATTTGCGTTAAAGAATGCATATTTGCAATAAACAAAAAAGTTTCATTTTCAGGGTCATTCCCCATTGCTATTGCTGGTAAAATTGCCCCTAATAAATTCCCTAAATGTGGTGTTCCTGTACTTTGTACCCCTGTTAAAACTCTAGCCATAAGGTAAAAGTAATATTTATTTTTGTTCATCAGATATGTTGTGCATTCTGATGGATCATTTTTAATATATTTACGTGCTCAAATGAAAAAGTTAAAGGAAATATTAGGTGGTTTTTGGAAAATTTATGTTTTCCTCTGGTTTACTTTATTGTTACTCGCTTTATACCCACTTTATTTAGCGTTTTTATTAACTGAAAAACACTTTAATAAAGGGTTTAACTTGCTAAGGTTTCATACAGGTTTGCTCATGTATCTTTCTGGAATTTTTATTTCAGTTAAAAACAGACATTACATCAAAAAAGGGCAAGCTTATGTTATTACTCCTAACCATTCTTCATTTTTAGATATTATTATTTTATACCAAACTTTTACTCAATATTTCGTTTTTATGGGTAAAAAATCATTGGCTACTGTTCCTGTTTTTAATATCTTTTTTAAGAAAATGAACATTCCTGTAGACAGAAGAAGTGCTAGAGATGGTAAGCGATCAATGGACAGGTGTGGTAAAGAACTGGAGAAAGGGCATAGCGTGGTAATGTTTCCTGAAGGAACCATTTCTGCTAAAGTACCTGAGCTTTTAAAGTTTAAAAACGGGGCTTTTAAACTAGCTATTGAAAAACAAGTTCCTATAATTCCTATTACCTTTTTCACTAATTATAAACGTTTAGAAATGGCTGGTTTATTTTCAGGAAAGGCTGGCCCAGGAGTTGCAAAAGCCGTCATTCACGAACCTATTCCTACTACAGGAATGACCGAAGATGATATTTCTGCATTAAGAGATAAAGTTTTTAAAATAATTAATGAGGAGTTATTAGCTTACGGTAATCGAAATTCGAAAAGATAATACTAGATTTTTACACACCGTGAAAACTATTCATTCTTTAAAAAGAAATTGTAGGATAAAGAAGCCCTTTAATTAACCTACTAAACTCCTAACAAATAATTCTATATCGTATTAAAAAAAATACTAAACCGATTTAGTACATTTGACATCAGAAACTCTAAAAAAATCATTATGAAACAATCTTTACTTTTTGCTCTTACACTTATGTCAGTAGCCTTATTAACAAGCACAAAAACAAAAGCTCAAACACCTATTTTTAACCCTGGTATGACTATTACTTCTTTAGGTTCAGTTAACTCTCCTGCTGGGGAGGATGTAGGTAAAATAATTGATGGGTTAACTACTACTAAATTTTTAGATTTTAATGATGCTGACGGTATGGGGTTTACCGTTGATTTAGGTGGGACACCTGCGGTTGCGAGAATTCTTGAGATGACCACAGCTAATGATTTTGCGGAGAGAGATCCTCAAAACTTTGAAGTACTTGGATCTAATGATGGTGTTGTTTTTACAAGTGTTACTACAGGAACAATTCCATGCATATCTGCTAGAGGAAATACTCGCTCTTTTAACTTTGTAAACAACACTTCATATTTACATTATAGAGTAAATTACACAAATAAATGTGGTGGTGGCACTATTTTTCAGGTTGCAGAAACACAACTATATTCAATCGTGTGTGGTACACCTATTACAGGTTCTCAAACATTAAATGAATGTGATGGGTTTTCTGTAACAGTAGGAACAAACACATATAATTCAACAGGAATCTATACTGATATATTATTAGCTGCTGACGGCTGTGACTCTACTGTTACGACAGACTTAACTATCAGGCCAGTATCTATTGTCAATGCCGCTCCTGTTTTTGATTGTGACAGTGCTCAAATTAATGGAAACTGGTATTTTACTACACAAACTGTTACTGACTTTTATCCTCTTGCGGCATCAAATGGATGTGATTCTACAGTAATTACTCCTTTAACTATTTCAAATTTAACAGGCTCAGTAACTAGTGATATTTGCACCGATGGAAGTATGATTATAAACGGTAATACTTATGATGCTACCAATACAACTGGAACAGAAGTTTTCTTGAATGTTGGACCGAATAGTTGCGACTCTACTGTCACCATTAACTTAAATGTGGTTTCAGAAAATATAGACCTTTCAATTATAAACACATCTCCAACTTTTGCAGCAAATCAAACTGGAGCAACTTATCAATGGATAAATTGTAACGACAATAACAGCTTTATAGTTGGAGAAACTAATCGAAATTTTACTGCCACAAATAGCGGTGACTATGCGGTAATAATTACAATAGGAAGCTGTTCTGACACCTCTGCTTGTCAAAGTGTTTTAATAGCCAATGTTAATGAAAATAGTTTTGAAACTGAAGCGCTTCTTTTTCCTAACCCAACAACAGGGGATGTTAATGTTAATTTTGGCAAGTCATTAAGCCACGGATCCATTACTGTTGTTGACCTAACAGGTAAAAATGTTTTCGAAATTCAAGATATAAACAACCAATCAATACTATTAAATGTTAATGATTTAAGTAAGGGTTTTTATTTTGTACAAATTCAAAATAACGGGCAACAAAAAACAGTTAAATTAATTAAGGAATAGCAGCAGTGGCTTTTTCAATTAAATGAGGCTATGGTTTTTCATAGCCTCATTTTTTATATTAATATAATTACATTTGATTCCGATACAACAGCGCACATGGCTTTACTAAAAAAGATACCACTCAATTGGTCTGCTTACTTTTTGCAGACTTTCATTTGCACTTATTTTCTTCTTACGCCTCTTTTAATTGTTTGTTTTTTTGATGTATATAATCCAAACAATAGTGCTTATAATATAGATATAATCAGCAAGCACTTTTTTAAAATCGCAGCAGTTATTACATTATTTTCCTACTTAGTTTGCATCCCATTTATTTTTTTTAAAAAATTGTTTAGGAGGCTTTATTTTAGTGTTGTTTTTCTGCTTCTTTATAGTCTTTCAATATTAGATTTTCTGCATGTCGTAATCTTTAAATCAAGAGCTAATTCTTCCTCCTATTTTTCAGTTTTTAATTCAAACCAAAATGAAACACTTGAATTTGTTTCGGATTATTCTTCTTTTAATGTAATTATAAGTCTTATTGTATTTATATTAATCCCTTTTGTCAGCTATATTATATATGAAAAGGTTAAAAGTCGTTTAATCTTTAGGGCAATGAAAGTAATCTTCTTTTTCTTATTTATAACCTCAGCTTTCATTAGTATTAAACGGTCTGATGCAGAAATGTATAAAGAAATATCAGCAATAAAATTATCAGAAGAATATGCTAACTACAAAAAGGAAATCCATTTATTAAATGAATATAGTCAAGATAAATCACATCTAAAGGTTGTAGCAAATAATATAGCAACTCCTGAAACTTACATCTTTATTATTGGAGAGTCTACCAGTAAATTTCATATGCAACTATATGGATATGAAAGAGAAACAACACCAGAACTACAAAAATTAAGAGAAGAGTTAATCCTCTTTAACAATATAAAGAGTGCCCATGTCCATACTATCGAATCTCTCAAAGATGTGTTTGTTTTAAAAGATAGCACAGACAATTTTACTCAGAACACTTTAATTGATTGTTTTAATAGTGGAGGGTATTCAACTTTTTGGCTAAGCAACCAATCTTACTTAGGCGAAAATGAAACTCCAATTAGTGCTATAGCAAAAAACACCACTCAACAAGTTTACATCAATTCATCCAACTCCAGCAGTTTAGACGAAAACCTACTACCAAAACTTAAATCGATACTCAATAAAAACTTCCGTAAAAAAGTCATTTTTATTCACTTAATGGGAACTCACCTCAGCTACCAGGATCGTTATCCAGTAGCTTTTAATGTGTTTAAAGACGATAACATTTCAATTTTTGGAGAACATGCCGACAGTTATATCAACCAATATGATAATGCAGTTCTTTATAACGATTATGTTGTTTCTGAAATAATAAAAACTGCAAAAAACATTAATGGAATTGCTGCTGTTACTTATTTTTCTGATCATGGAGATGAAGTGTATGATTTTAGAAATTTTCACGGTCATTCTGGTGCCATAAAATCGAAATACATGACTAATGTTCCTTTTTTTATTTGGGGTAATGAACAATTTAATTCCTCAAAAAAAGAACTCTTAAAAAATTCCAAACAAAACATAAACAACCCTCTTACTTTAAAAAACTTTAATCATACCATTCAAGATTTATTTGAAGTAAAATCAAGTTTATATCAAAAAAGAAAAAGCTATTTTAATATAACAGATTCTACCTCTAAAGAGAAGGAGCTTCCACAGCCATTAAGCAACAACACTGAGGAGCCATACTATTTTAACTCTAAAATTTGGGTGCATAGAGTAAATAGTTTAGAAAGACTGGCCGAAATAGAACATTTATTTAAGGGAATGGAGCTTGATATTGTTTTCGAGAAGGGAAAGCTTGATATAAGACATCCTCCTGCGAAATCAATTCAATTAAGTTTTGAAGAATTTTTAAGTAATATTCAGAACCCCTCAGGCCATTATTTTTGGTTAGACCTTAAAAACTTAAACTTCAAAAACGTTAACGAAATCAATCAGCGATTAAATTATTTAACACAAAAGTTTAATCTCCAAAAAAACATTGTTGTAGAAACAACTAATCCTAAAATCATCCCACAACTTAATTTGGTTAATTATTCTTCATATTACCTTCCAAACTTAGCAGGTTTAGGTCAGGAAGACTTATATAAAAGTGTTATTGAGATTAATCAAACCATTATGGAAAAAAAACCTACGGCAGTCTCTCAGGGTTTCAATAATTATTACATTATGAGAAAACATTTTAGCACTCAAAACAAATTGATTTGGGCGCTAAATTTAAATTGGAATGAGCCAGAAACTCACACTAGGGTAGAAAAATTACTCCAAAAAGACCCCTCCATTAAAATTTGTTTGGTCAATTACAAAACGAATGGTTGGAGGTAATACCTACTTTTCAATCTCTTTATAAAACTGTTCTGAAGCAATCTGTTCGGCTTGTTTTTTTGTAAATGCTTCCCCTCTACCTTTCAACTCTTCATTAACAATTAATTCTGCCAAATACAATCTTCCGTTTTTTTGTTCTTGTTCGGAAATTTTAAATTCAAAATTGAGTTTCTCTTTCTGACACCATTCAATCACACGGCTTTTAAAATCCGATTCTGTTTGAATTAAGGCTTCAATATCGATATGGTTTTGAAGCAACCTTTGTTCAATAAATTTTTGGGAAATTTCATACCCTTTATCTAAAAATATAGCTCCAATTAGTGCTTCTAAAGCATCACCATAAACAGATTTTGAAGCCCTTTCTAAATTTGATTGCATTAATTCTTGCAAACCAATTTTTACTCCCAAATTATTGAGTGTTTTTCGGCTAACCAGCCTAGATCGAAGCTTCGTTAAATAACCTTCGTCTTGTTTCGGAAATTTATGATAAATGCTATTGGAAATAACGCTATCGAGAACAGCGTCTCCTAAAAACTCGAGCCTTTCGTTACTTTCGAAAGGCTCGAGTTGGTTGTTTTGTATGATTGATTTGTGTAAAAAAGCCTGCTTATAAATCGAAATTTGATCGGGATAAACCCCTGTTATACGCTCAATAATTTCAGCATATTCATCTTTTTTTCGAAAGACTTTTTTTAAAAACAATTATGCTTCGTATTTCTTAAACAGAACAGAAGCATTATGTCCACCAAATCCAAAAGTATTACTTAATGCAGCTCTAACTTCTCTTTCTTGAGCCTTATTAAACGTAAAGTTTAATTTAGGGTCAAAAGATTCATCATCATTAAAATGATTAATCGTTGGAGGAACAATGTTTTCTTTTACTGCCATTAAAGCCGCAATAGATTCTAACGCACCTGCCGCACCTAATAAGTGACCAGTCATTGATTTTGTAGAACTAATGTTTAGGTTGTACGCGTGGTCTCCAAACACTCTTAATATTGCTTGAGACTCTGCAACATCTCCTAAAGGTGTAGAAGTCCCGTGTACATTAATGTAATCAACTTCATCAGCAGACATCCCTGCATCTTCTAAAGCATTTTTCATTACATTAGTTGCTCCTAGTCCTTCTGGGTGTGGTGCGGTCATATGATGAGCATCAGCGGACATTCCTCCACCCACTATTTCACCATAAATTTTTGCTCCACGTGCAATTGCATGTTCGTACTCTTCTAAAATTAAAGCTGCACCACCTTCACCCATTACAAAACCATCTCTTTCCTTATCAAAAGGGCGAGAAGCTGTACTCGGGTCGTCATTTCTAGTAGAAAGTGCATGCATTCCATTAAATCCACCCATTCCTGCTTCGTAAATTGAAGCTTCAGAACCACCAGAAACAAAAACATCTGCCTTTCCTAAACGAATGTAGTTAAATGCATCAATTAAAGCATTTGTTGAAGAAGCACATGCTGCAACCGTTGTAAAGTTTGGACCTCTAAATCCATATTCCATAGAAATTAATCCAGATGCAATATCTGCAATCATTTTAGGAATAAAGAATGGGTTAAACCTTGGAGTACCATCTCCACCAACAAAATTTGTTACTTCATCTTGGAACGTTTTAATTCCACCAATTCCAGAACCCCAAATCACTCCAACTCTATCTTTATTGACGGTCTCTATATCTAATTTAGAATCTTCAACAGCTTCTTTTGATGCAATTAATGCAAACTGTGTATAAGGGTCGATTTTACGCCCTTCTTTTCTATCAAAGTAATCAGCAACATTGTAATCTTTTACCTCACAAGCAAATTGTGTTTTAAATTTTGATGCGTCAAACCTTGTAATAGGGGCACATCCACTAACACCTGCTTTTAAATTTTTCCATGTCTCAGGGAAGGTTTTACCTAAAGGAGTAATTGCTCCTAGCCCTGTTACTACAACTCTTTTTAATTCCATTAAGAAATTGATTAAAACTTGTTTGTATAAAGTGAAATAGCCTTGAATAAATTCAAAGCTATTTCATTAAACCTATAAGAAACGCTTATTATTTTGCGTTTTCTGTAATGTAATTTACAGCATCTCCAACTGTAGCAATTTTTTCTGCTTGATCATCTGGAATTGCAATATTGAATTCTTTTTCGAATTCCATAATTAACTCAACTGTATCTAATGAATCAGCTCCTAAATCATTTGTGAAGCTTGCTTCGTTTGTTACTTCGTTCTCGTCAACTCCTAATTTATCAACGATAATTGCTTTTACACTTCCTGCGATATCTGACATATTCTATTTTTTTAATGTTTTATAAGGTGCAAAGAAAATTATTTATCTCAACATAATCAAATAATTTTCGATTATTTGTAAACAACGCATAGTTCATTTAATTTTTTTCGATGTATATCTGGTACTTCTGCATTTTTAGCAGGGTGCCCAACGGGCAGTAATAAATATGCTCTTTCGTTCTCTGGTCGGTTTAATATTTTACCTAAAAAATTCATAGGACTAGGTGTATGGGTTAAAGTAACCAGCCCTGCATTGTGTATTGCTGAGATTAACATCCCACATGCTATACCTATAGATTCGTTTACATAATAGTTATTTCTTTTCCCTCCATCTACTGTTTCATGAACCCTTTTAAATACTACTATTATATAAGGTGCTATTTCAATAAATGGTTTTTCCCAAGTTGTTCCTAATGGAGCAAGGTCTTCTTTCCACCTTTCACTCATTCTACTTCCGTAACTCTTTTTTTCTTCTACCTCAGCAGCTTCTCTAATTTTAGATTTAAGCTCAGGATTAGAAACCAAACAAAAAGTCCAAGGTTGTTTGTGCGCCCCTGAAGGGGCTGTTCCGGCAGTTTTTATAATGTTTTCTATTACCTCAACATCAATATCTCTATCTGAATATTCTCTTACAGACCTTCTTTCATCTAATTGCTCATAAAATGCTTTGCTCTTTTCTAGCTGCTCTTCATTTGTTAATTCTTTTTGTGTATAAGGAATAAATTTATGTAGCATGTTCTCTAATTTTAACTTTTGAAAAAATGAAATTAATAAATCTATGACACGTATCGCAATTTTTGCTTCAGGAAGTGGTTCAAATGCTGAAAATATCTTTAATTATTTTAAAGAAAGTAAAAATATTGAGGTTTCATTAATACTAACCAACAACCCCAGCGCTTTTGTTATAGAGAGAGCTAAAAATCTGAATGTGACTTCTCATGTTTTTACAAAATCCGACTTTTTAAATACTGATGAAATTTTATGTGTTTTGGAAAAAAATAACACAAATTTGATCGTTTTAGCTGGGTTTTTGCTAAAAATACCCGAAAACCTAATAAGAAAATTTCCTAATAAAATTGTAAATATACACCCTGCTTTATTACCAAAATATGGAGGAAAAGGCATGTATGGTGACAATGTTCATAAAGCAGTAGTTGCAAATAAAGAAACAGAATCAGGAATAACCATTCATTTTGTAAACGAACATTATGATGAAGGAAAAATTATTTTTCAAGCAAAATGTACTGTTTTAGAAAATGACACTTATGAAAATGTAGCAGCCAAAGTACATAAATTAGAGTATGAACACTTTCCTAAGGCAATTGATTCTCTCATCAAAAGATCAGCTGAATTAAATTTAAACTGATCGCAATCAAACACAACAACTAACTGTTCTTAATTTTTTCTTCTATTTGGGTCGTAGAATAACCTTCCACAAATTGAATAACATTTACTTCCCCTCCATTTTGGTTTACTATATCAGACCCTACTATGTATTTCTGATCAGAAGTATCTGTACAATTGGCATCGTAATCGCCTCCCTTAATTAGTACATCAGGTTTAATTGTTGAAATTATTTCAAATGGAGTGTCTGAATCAAATATTACAACAGCATCTACAAATTCTAATGCGGCAATAATTAAAGCTCTAGAATTTTCATCTTGTAAAGGCCTACTATCTCCTTTTCCTAAACGCTTAACTGATGCGTCAGCATTTACAGCCACAATTAGTTTATCAGCAAAACCTGCTGTTTGTGCTAAATATTCAATGTGTCCGCGGTGTAACAAATCAAATACTCCATTAGTAAATACTATTTTTTGGTTTGTTGCTTTCCAAGTTTTAATAGTTGCCAGTAATTGTTCTTGAGCAATTACTTTATTCTTTACAGCTTCAAACTTAGTACTCATTGGGCAACTTGTTTTTTATTGGTAAAAGGTAAAACAAATAACGAAACCAATCCTGCCAAAATAGTAAACAGTGTTAACGCAGACCATGCTAACATACTAAATGACCCAGCATTTTCTATCCCATACAGCTGACTTAACAATGTTGCAACCATAAACGGATAAAGTCCTAATCCTCCTGGTGAAGCAGAAATAGCTACAGCACCAACTACAAATGCCGCAAAAACAGCATTCATACTTAATCCTGCAGTTTCTGGCAATGCAAAAGCGCAAACCCAAATCATACCGACATAACAACCCCAAATAAATAAAGTGTGTAAAATATATGCCGCTCGTTGTTTTAATTTAAATATTGTTTTAACCCCTTCTAAAACTCCTTTAATTAACCCTAAAACTTTTTCTTTTAAAATCGGTATTTTTAAAATAGCAACAGTTCCAACTATAAACACTCCAGCAACAGCAAAATAAATCCATATAGGTATTGCTGTTTCTGTTTTCCCAGAATTTCTAATTTCATTAAAGGCTTCTAAATCTTTTTGTAAATAAAGGGTAATTCCTAGAACAACCCCTAGCATTACTAAATCAATAATTCTTTCTACTATTATGGTCCCAAAAACCTTATCAAATTTAGTATTTTCTTGAAATTTAGCATAGTAACCTGCACGAGCAACTTCGCCCGACCTAGGTATTGTTAGATTAATTAAATAACCAATCATAACACTGTGGTACATTTTCCAAAAGTTAGGTTTATGGCCTAAAGGCTCTAACATATATTTCCACCTATAAGCCCTACTCATGTGGCTTAAAAGCATAATAATTAGTCCGTAAAACAAATAAATGTAATCTGCTTTTATAAAAGCTTCTTTTAAACTAGTTAGCTCTTCTTCAGACATATTTGAGATAAAAAACCAAGTTAAATAAACTCCAATTCCGAGCGGAAGAACAATTTTAAGAATATTAATTAAGGTTTTTTTCAAAGCTATATTTTGAAACGTAAAATTAGTTAATAATTGTCATATTGTCGATTAGCCTAACTCCACTTACATTAACTGCTGTAAAGGCAATATATTTATCTGCATGGCCCCAATTTATAATTGGCTCTAAGGTTAATTCATCTGCAATTTCAAAATATTCTGGATCAAAGTTTTTATACTCACTCATTTCTTTCAAAAAATAATTCTTTAATTCTGAAACAGACTTATGTTTATGCTCACAAACGTATTTAAGTGTTTTACTAATTGTACTCGCTTGTTCTTTTTCAGCGCTAGACAAGCGCTCATTTCTTGAACTCATTGCTAGCCCATTGTCTTCTCTAAAAATTGGGCAGCCCACTATTTTTGTTGGAGAATTAATTTGTTTTGCTAAAGCTTTAATTACAGCCAATTGTTGGTAATCTTTTTCCCCGAAATAGGCATGAGTCGGGTTTAAAATTTTAAAAAACCGTTCAATAACTATAGCTACCCCATTAAAATGTCCAGGGCGGTGTTCCGCTTCCATTACTTCAGATAACATTCCAAAATGAAATTGTTTTTCTACTTTTTGAGGGTACATTTCTTCAACGCTTGGAATAAAAACAATATCACAGCCTCCAGCTTTTAGTTTTTCTAAATCTGCCAGGGTATTTCTAGGGTATTTTTCTAAGTCTTCTTTTTTATTGAATTGCTTCGGGTTTACAAAAATGCTACAAACAGTTAGGTCGTTTTCTTTTTTCGAAATATCAACCAATGAAATATGAGCTTGATGTAAAGCTCCCATTGTAGCAACAAAACCTAAGCTTTTAGAACTGTGCTCTAAAAGGTAATCTTGTATTTCTTTAACCGTATAAAATACTTGCATATGAATAAAGTCATTCAATTTTTCGCAAAATAAGTGATTTATTTAGAGATATTGCTTGTTAAATCCTGTTAATACAAGACATAAACTTGACAAAACCCTAAAAATAGCGTACTTTTGCAGACTAAACTTATAGGCAAATTATGAAAAAGAAGAAGATTTTATTTATTTCCCAAGAAATTACACCATACCTAGAAGAGAACGAGTTAGGTCACTTCGGAAGGTATTTACCACAAGGAATCCAAGAAGACGGAAAAGAAATTAGAACATTTATGCCAAAATTTGGTTGTATCAACGAAAGAAGAAATCAACTACACGAAGTAATTCGCCTTTCTGGTATGAACTTAATTATAAACGATAACGATCACCCACTAATTATTAAAGTTGGTTCTATTCAGGCTGCCAGAATGCAAGTTTACTTTATCGATAGCGAAGACTTTTTCCAAAGAAAAGCTGTTTTCCATGATAAAAAAACTGGCGAAGAATTTAAAGATAATGACGAAAGAGCAATCTTCTTTGTAAGAGGGGTCTTAGAAACGGTTAAAAAACTAGGTTGGGTGCCAGACATTATTCACTGTCATGGTTGGATGACTAGTTTAGTTCCTCTTTATATTAAAACTTCATTCAAAAAAGAACCTATTTTCGAAAATTCAAAAGTAATTTTCTCATTATACAATAATGATTTTGAGCAACCGTTAGACAAAGACTTTGCTAAAAAAGCACTAATGGATGATATTGCTGACGAAGCAATTGCTGATTATACAGACACCTCATTTGTTGGCTTAAACAAGGCTGCAATGAATGCTGCTGATGCGGTTATAATGGCAAGCGAAACCATTAATCCTGAGCTAGAAAAACACTTTAACGAAAGTGCTAAGCCAAAACTTGGGTATCAAGCTCCTGAAGATTACATTGCTGCTTATTCTAATTTTTATGATGAAATTTTAGAAGGGTCAGAAGTATTACAAGATTAAAATAACTTAATATAAAAAATGAATTCAACTTTTTTATTACAGAAAGGGTTTCTAGCTTCTGTACTCTTTTTACTTTCCGTATTATTTTCTTGTAAAAAAGACGGTGGATTGTCTCCTGATTTTGATAATGGAAACTTATCAATTATTTATACGGACACTTTTTCTTTAAAAACAACAGTTCTTGAAGACCCTGCTGGAAGAACAGATATCGCTGTAGGTCATCTTTTGGGTGTTTATAACGACCCTGTTTTTGGTGTTAAATCTTCTTCGATATATACTAATGTAGGAATATCTGGAGCTACAGATTTTACTTTAGGTTTTAATATCGACACCTTAGTATTTAGCCCAAATTTTATTGTTGATTCTTTAGTGCTATCGCTAAAAATTGCAAATTATTATGGTAATAGTGCCTCCTCTTTTACGGTAAATGCTTTCGAGCTTACAGATCCGTTATCTAGTTCTGAATCTTATTTTTCTAACACTTATTCTCCTGTGCAGAACATTTTATTAGGAAGTACATTACTTACTCCAAGCACTTCAGATTCAATCTTACGAATAGTCATAACAGAACCGACACTTATAAGTAACATTCAAAACACAACTTCATATGCTGACAATAGCGCACTTAACGCTGTTTTTAAAGGATTATACCTTGTAAGTTCTGATACTGCAGGAGCCACCACAACTATACCTCAAGGAACAGGTGCATTTGCTCTTTTTAATTTTAACTCTTCGTCTTCAAAGATTACTGTTCACTATCGAAACGGAACTAACCCTTCCTTAAAAGAGGAGTCCCTTGTGTTAAATAGTAATGTCAGAACTTATTCACGATTTATTAATAATTATAGCTCAACGGATATAGAAAAACATCTAAACAGTGATGCGAGCAAAAATAATAATCGCATCTATGTTTCAGCTATGAAAGGGGTTAGAACTAAAATAGAGCTCCCAAGCATAAAAGAATTAGCCAAAGAAGGAAAGATTGCTATTAATAAAGCAGAAATTACATTTACAATAGAATCAGGTACTGATGAGAGTCTTGACGAGGTTCTTTCAACCTTAGCTTTAACTGGAATAAATGCTGAGGGAAATGCTATTGTTCTTTTAGACGATCCTACAAAAGAAGGTTTAGAGCACTATGGCGGTATATACAACGCCTCTACAAAATCAATAAGTTTTAATATTACTAAACACATTCATCAATTAATTAATAGCGAATCTGTTGACTATGGCATGTATTTGCTTGCAAGAGAAGCTGTTACTTCTGCGAACCGTGCTGTTTTTAATTCTGAAAATAGTCCTAATTCGAAAATTAAACTAGAAATTACTTACTCAAAACTTTAAAATATGTGTGGAATTGTTGCTTATGTTGGAGATAAACAAGCTTATCCAATTGTAATTAAAGGCTTAAAAAGATTAGAGTATAGAGGTTATGATAGCTCTGGAGTTGCTTTAATTAATAACAACAACCTTAATTTATACAAGAAGCAAGGGAAGGTTGTTGAATTAGAAAAATTTACAGACGGTAAAGATATCACTAGCACAGTTGGCATTGGACACACAAGGTGGGCAACACATGGTGCACCTAACGATACTAATGCGCACCCACATTACTCAAAATCAAAAAACTTAGCAATAATTCATAACGGAATTATTGAAAACTATGCAAGTTTAAAAAAAGAGTTAATCCAACGCGGACACGAATTTTATAGTGACACTGATACTGAAGTCTTAATTCACCTAATAGAAGACATACAATATGTTGCAAAAGTAGATTTAGTTGAAGCAGTGAGAATCGCTCTTAATGAAGTAATCGGAGCTTA
>Ga0206123_10000971_pt1 | contig 27550 bp, 28 predicted proteins | sample Helgoland_Spring_2_FD_160086 | JGI IMG/M metagenome (GOLD analysis project Ga0206123, IMG submission 160086) | Pelagic subsurface seawater microbial communities from Kabeltonne, Helgoland, North Sea - Helgoland_Spring_Bloom_20160316_1 | ecosystem: Environmental > Aquatic > Marine > Epipelagic ...
AATGACAGCCCAGATCAAGAAATTGCTGGTCGCCAATCGCGGCGAGATCGCCATCCGCGTCATGCGCGCGGCCAACGAAATGGGGATTCGCACGGTTGCGGTGTATGCCCACGAAGACCGGTTTGCATTGCACCGCTTCAAGGCCGATGAGAGCTATCGGGTCGGTGACGGTCAAAAGCCGATCGCGGCCTATCTGGATATCGCGGCGATCATCGATATTGCCCGCGCTTCGGGCGTCGATGCGATCCATCCGGGGTATGGCTTTCTGGCCGAGAATCCGGAGCTGGCCAGTGCCTGCGAGGCGGCCGGTATCGCGTTTGTCGGGCCGCCGACCACGGTGCTGGAGGCGTTCGGCGATAAGGTGTCGGCGCGCGAAACCGCCGAGCGCACCGATGTGCCGGTGATCCCGGCGTCCGGTGTGCTGCCGGACAACGACGATGAGATCGTCGCCATCGCCGACAAGCTCGGTTATCCGCTCATGATCAAGGCCAGCTGGGGCGGCGGTGGCCGCGGCATGCGGCGGGTCGAGGATGCCGACAAGCTGGTCGACGAGGTCGACATCGCCCGGCGCGAGGCGGACTCGGCGTTCGGCAACGACGATGTCTATCTCGAACGCCTGATCGAAAGCGCGCGGCATGTCGAGGTCCAGATACTCGGCGATACCCATGGCAATGTCGTGCATCTGTTCGAGCGCGACTGCTCGGTGCAGCGACGTAATCAGAAGGTTGTGGAGCGCGCCCCGGCGCCGTATCTGGACCAGACCACGCGCGATGAATTGTGCGCGGCGGCGCTGCGTCTGTGCCGCCATGTGGGTTATGTCGGCGCGGGCACGGTCGAGTTTCTGCTCGATGTCGACAGCGGCGATTTCTTCTTCATCGAAGTCAATCCGCGCATCCAGGTCGAGCACACCGTGACCGAGGTGGTGACCGGCGTGGATATCGTGCGCGCCCAGGTTCGTATTGCCGAAGGCGAGCGTATCGGCGCGACCGAATCGCTGCCGGCCCAGGAAGATATTGGCATCGATGGCCACGCGCTGCAGTGCCGCGTGACCACCGAAGACCCCGAAAACGGTTTTGCCCCCGACCACGGCCGGCTCACGGCCTATCGCAGCTCGTCGGGGTTCGGCGTGCGGCTGGATGGCGGCACGGCCTACACCGGCGCGGTCATCACGCCCTATTACGACTCGCTGCTGGTCAAGGTCACGACCTGGGCGCGCACGCCCGCGGCCACCATCGCGCGCATGGATCGGGCATTGCGTGAATTCCGCATACGCGGACTGGCGACCAACCTGCAGTTTCTGGAAAACGTGATCGGCCATCCGAGTTTCCGGGCCGCCGAGTACACCACCCGTTTCATCGACACCACGCCCGAGCTGTTCCGATTCAAGACGCGCCAGGACCGTGCCACGCGCCTGCTGCGTTACATCGGCGATGTCACCGTCAATGGCCATCCGCAGATGGAAGGCCGCACGGTGCCGAAGATCGTGTTCCCCGAAGCGCCGTTGCCGGCCTGCGATCTGTCCGCACCGCCGCCGTCCGGACTGCGCGACGAACTCAAAAAACGCGGCCCGGCGGCTTACGGCCAATGGATGCGCGAGCAGGATCGCGTGCTGCTTACCGATACCAGCATGCGCGATGCCCATCAGTCGCTACTGGCGACCCGCATGCGCACCCGCGATATCGTCGCGGTGGCACCGCATTACGCGCGTCTGTTGCCCAATCTGTTTTCGCTGGAATGCTGGGGCGGGGCGACCTTCGACGTGGCGCTGCGGTTCCTCAAGGAAGACCCGTGGGAGCGCCTGCGCCTGATTCGCGAGGCGGTGCCCAACATCCCGCTGCAGATGCTGCTCAGAGCCTCCAACGCCGTCGGCTATACCAATTACCCCGACAACGTCGTGCGGTACTTCGTGCAGCAGGCGGCGACCAATGGCATCGACATCTTCCGCGTGTTCGATTCGCTCAACTGGACCGACAACATGCGCGTGGCGATGGACGCGGTAAACGAGGCCGGCGGCGTCTGCGAAGCGGCAATCTGCTATACCGGCGATCTGTTCGACGAGGGTCGGCCCAAATACAACCTCAAGTATTACGTGGACAAGGCCAAGGCGCTGGAGGCTGCGGGCGCGCACGTGCTCGGCATCAAGGACATGGCGGGTGTGTGCCGGCCGCGCGCTGCGCACGAACTGGTGCGGGTGCTCAAGCAGGAAGTCGGTCTGCCTATTCACCTGCATACGCACGACACCAGCGGTGTGTCGGCGGCCAGCGTGCTCGCCGCGGTCGAGGCCGGCGTGGACGCGGTCGACGGGGCGCTGGATGCGATGAGTGGCCTGACCTCGCAGCCCAATCTCGGCTCCATCGTGTCCGCGCTGGAACATTCGGAGCACGATCCGGGTGTGGACCACGAAGCCATGCAGTCGCTATCGAATTATTGGGAAGGCGTGCGCCGTTTCTACGGCCCGTTCGAGGCGGATATCCGTGCGGGCACCTCGGACGTCTACCGCCACGAGATGCCGGGCGGCCAGTACACCAACTTGCGCGAGCAGGCCCGGGCGCTGGGTCTGGGGGACCGCTGGCCGGAGATTTCGCAGGCCTATGCCGAGGTCAATCAGTTGTTCGGCGATATCGTGAAGGTCACGCCGACCTCCAAGGTGGTCGGCGATATGGCGCTGCACATGGTCTCCAACAACCGCACGGCCGAGGAAATCGCCGATCCGGAAGTGGATATCGATTTTCCGGATTCCGTAGTGGCGCTGTTCAAGGGCGAGCTGGGTTTCCCCGCCGACGGCTTTCCCGAAAAGCTGCAGAAGAAGGTGCTCAAGGGCGAACAACCGCTCACAGATCGCCCGGGCGCATTGCTCGAGAATGTCGATCTGGACGCCGAACGCAAGCAGGCGTCCGAGGCGCTGGGCTATGAGCTGACCGACACCGATCTGGCCGCGCACCTGATGTATCCCAAGGTGTTCGCCGATTTCGTCGAGCACCGTTCGCGCTACGGCACCGTCAGCGGCCTGTCCACCCAAGTGTTCTTCTACGGCCTGCGCGGCGAGGAAGAAACCCATGTCGATCTGGAACCCGGCAAGCGTCTGCTGATCAGCCTGCAGGGCCATGCCGATGCCGACGAAGAAGGTCTGGTGCGGTTGTTCTTCGAGCTCAACGGCCAGCCGCGCCCGATCCGTGTCGCCCGCGCCGGCAGCGATGCGCTGGTTGCCCACCCCAAGGCCGACAAGTCCAATCCGGACCACGTCGGTGCGCCCATGCCGGGCATGGTCGTGCACACCGCGGTACAGGTCGGGCAGACGGTCGCGGCCGGCGAAGCCCTGCTGGGCCTGGAAGCGATGAAGATGGAGACCACCATCTCCGCACCGCACGACGCCAAGATCGCCGAGCTGCATGTCTCCAGTGGCGTGACCGTGGCGGCGGGCGACTTGCTGGTGACGCTGGAACAGCCTTGATAACAGCGCGCATATCAGCCGGTGCGGCCGGCGCAGTAGGCCGCGGTAATCGGATGCGCTGGCGCCTCGAATATCTGTGTACAGCGGTTGGATTCGATCACGCAACCGCACTGGCCGTCGACCCAGCACACGGTCACGGTATCGGCGAGCCGCCGGGCCTGGGCGAGGTTATGGGTCACCATCAGCAGCGTATAGCGGCCTTTGAGCGAGACAATCAGTTTCTCGACGACTTCGGACGCTACCGGGTCGAGCGCCGAGCAGGGCTCGTCGAGCAACAGTAATCGGGGTTCCAGTATCAGCGCCCTGGCGATGCACAGGCGCTGCTGCTGGCCGCCGGACAGGCTCAGGGCCGGAGTCGTCAGCCGATCCGCCACCTCATCCCAGAGCCCGACGTCACGCAGGGCGGCTTCGGCGCGCGCATTACGCTCGTGCCGGGGGATGCCGTGTTCGGCGAGCGGGAAGCGCAGGTTGTCGACCACCGATAGCGGAAACGGGTTGGGCTGCTGAAAGACCATGCCCACTTCGCGGCGCAGCGCCGCCAGATCGCTCACGGCGAGCACGTCGCGGTCACCGACAAGGATCGAGCCGGTCACACGGCAGCCGGGTATGGTGTCGGTCATGCGATTGATCGCGGTCAATAGGCTGGTCTTGCCGCAACCGCTGGGGCCGACCAGGGCCATGAGTTCGCCACCCGCGACCGACAGCGAGGCGTTGGCGATGGCGGCGCGCTCGCCATAGCGGATGTCGACCTGGTTCAGAGTCAGGGCCGGGGTCGTGGACGGAAGTTCGAGGATGGTCATTGGCGCAGACTCGCGGGCGCGCGCAGCAGTCCGCGCACGACCATGTTGATGAGGATCAAGAGCGTGACCAGCACCAGGGCCGTCGCGGCGGCGCGCTCGGTGCCGCCCGGCACGTTCATGGCCATGTCGTAGATATGCACGCTCAGCGAACGGCCGGAGTCGAACACCGAGTCCGGCCGGCGCAGGACATAGCCGGCGGTGAACAATAGCACCGCGGTCTCGGCGAGCGCGCGTCCGACGCTCAGAATGATGCCCACGGCGATGCCCTGCGCCGCCGAGGGCAGCAGAATTCGCCGGACCCAGCCCCAGCGCGTGATCGACAGTGCGGCGCTGGCCTGACGATAGCTGCCCGGCACCGCGCGCAGCGCCTGTTCCGCGCTGCGGATCATCAGCGGCAGTACCATCAATGACAGCGCCAGCCCGCCGCTGAGAATGGAAAAGCCGAAACCCAGCGTGATCGCGAAGAACTGATACCCGAACAGCCCGTACACCACGGACGGCGTGGCCGCGAGCAGATCGAGCACAAAACCCAGACGTTTCTCGGCCGCCGAACCGGGGAGCACCTCCTCGCTCAGATACACGGCACAGCCGATGCCAACCGGCACGGCGACGGCCAGCGCCACCGCCAGTATCCAGGCGGTGCTCAACAGCAGCGACGCGATGCCGCCGGCCCGGCCGGCGCGGCTGGGGTCCTCGAGCAGAAAATTCAGGCTTATTGCCCCATGGCCCTGCGACACGAGCGCCGCGGCCATCATCGCCATGGGCACCACAACCGCTAGCCAGGGTAGCGCGCCCAGAGCCGCGAACCAGCGGTCACGCGGGTGCATGCTTGCGTCCACGCAGTTGCATCGCCAGAAATAACAGCCCAGCCGTGACCGTCATCAGCAACAGACCGCTGACAAACAGGGCGACTCGGTGCGAACCGCCGGCGTAGGCTATTTCCAGGGCGATATTTGCAGTGAGCGTGCGCACCGGGTCAAAGATGGAGCCCGGCAATTGCACGACATTGCCGCATACCATGAGTACCGCCAGGGTTTCGCCCAGCGCGCGGCCGAACTGCAGCACGACGCCGCTCACGATCGCCGGCGGCGCCTGCGGCAATAGCACCCGCCGCAACAGGCCCCAGCGGGAGATGGCCAGCGCCTCGCCGGAGCGTATGTAATTTTCCGGCAGCTGCGCGAACGCGGTATCGGTCACCAGCAGTGCCAGCGGCAGGATCATCAGCGCCAGTACCAGTGAACCGGCGAGCCAGGACGCCCCCGGCGGCGCGAGTTCGTTGACCCAGGGCACCAGGACCAGCAGGCCCCAGAGGCCGTAGACGACCGATGGAATACCGGCCATGAGATCGATCAACGCCAGCGTCGGCCGGCGCAGGCTCGCGGGCGCGAAGTAACGCAACCAAGCCGCGAGCAGCACCGCCACCGGTGCGGATAGCGCCAGCGCGAGCACGCTGACCAGCAGCGACGCCGCGATCATCGCGCCCATGCCGAAGCCGCCGGCGCGTGGATGCCAGTTGTCGGTCAGAATCGCGGCGCCGTGGTCGACGATGAACGGGAGCGTCCTGATCGTCAGCACGAGCACGATCGCGCCGAGCGCCAGCGCCGCCACCGCCGCGCTGGCGTACAGTGCCGTGCTCAGCCAGCGATCAGTTGTCGACCGGGACGTAATAGTGGTCACGATAGACTGGGTCCATGGCCGGCGAGTCGGCGAACGCCTCGAACTTGCGCGCGGCGGCGGATGGCTTGCCGACCGTCACCAGATTGAGCTCGCGCCGCAGCGGATAGCGCTTGTTGGCGACGTTCGCCGTGGTGGCGGCCACGCCCCCGAGTGGCAGAACGCGTATCGCGGTGTCGGCTTCGGTTTCGTACTCGGCGGCCCCGATCGAGACATAGCCGAGCGCGTGCTCGTTTCCGGCGACGGTCTTGATGCCCTGCTGGTTCTCGCCGATGACCACATCGGCCGCGACATTGCGGTTATCCAGATCGAAATGATGCAGGAACAGATCCAGCGTGGAGCGCCCCTCGGCCTTGTTGACCACGGTGATCGGGGCGTCGGGGCCGCCAACGGCTTTCCATCGGGTCGTCTCGCCACGGTAGATGGCGCGCACCTGATCGGCACTGAGCGCGCCGATCGGGTTGGCCGCGTTGACGATCAACGCAATGCCGTCGGCCGCGACTTCGCGCGCGACCAGGTCGGTCTCGTCGTCGTAGAGTGCTCGGCTGGCCATGCCGACGTCCGCCAGTCCCTCGCGAACATCGTTGATGCCGCGGCCGGTGCCGCCGCCCTGGACATCGACCTGGATGCCGGTCTTCTGCTCGTAGCGCTCGGCGATATCGGCAATTACGGGTGCCATTGTGCTCGAGCCGGTGACGACCAGGCCGCTGTCGTCCCTCGCGCAGCCGCTGGCGATCAGCAGCAGGCCGCCAAGCAGCAGGCCGACGGCGCGCCCTCGGGTTTTATTCATTTGTGATGTCTCCCCCGTATGATGTCGTCACAATCGGATTGTCCGATTGCATCCTGCCATTGATTCCGACCGTAATTTGTCTCGAAACTGTAACCTGCCAGCAAGCCACGGATCGCGTCGATCACCGTGCCACGTATCCAGAGTCCGACCATGCGAGAAGAAGTCCGAGAGTACTACGGCAAGCAGTTGACCGGCAGTGCCGATCTGCAGACCAATGCCTGCTGCGACCAGACGCCGCCCGATCATCTCAAGCCTTTGCTGGCGCGACTGCACGAGGAGGTTGTGACCCGTTATTACGGCTGCGGCCTGGTCGCGCCCGACGCGCTCGAGGGTATGCGTGTGCTCGACTTGGGCTGCGGCTCCGGGCGGGACGTGTATCTGTTGTCGGCGCTGGTAGGCGAAGCCGGCGAAGTCGTCGGCGTGGACATGACCGACGAACAGCTCGCCGTGGCGCGGCGCCATGTGGACTACCACCGCAAGCAGTTCGGGCACGCCACGAGCAACGTGCGATTTCTGAAAGGTTATCTCGAGGCGCTGGATCAGCTCGATCTCGCCGACGCCAGCTTCGATATTGTCATCTCCAACTGCGTGATCAACCTGTGCACCGACAAGGCCAGGGTCGTCGGCGACGTCAGGCGGCTACTCAAGGCCGGCGGCGAGTTCTATTTCTCCGACGTCTATGCCGACCGCCGGATACCCGAAGCGCTGACCCGTGACCCGGTGCTCTACGGTGAATGCCTGTCCGGCGCGCTGTACTGGAATGACTTCGTCAATCTGGCCAAGCGCTGTGGCTTCGGCGATCCGAGATTGGTGGAATCGCGCCGGCTGACCATCGACAATCCGGCCATCGAGGCAAAGCTGGGCAATGCGCGCTTCTATTCGGCGACCTATCGGCTGTTCAATATCGACGCGCTGGAACCGGCCTGCGAGGACTACGGCCAGGCCGTGATCTACAAGGGCACGCTGGCCGACAGTCCGCATCGGTTCACGCTGGACGGACATCACGTGATCGAGGCCGGCCGCGTGTTTCCGGTGTGCGGCAACACCTGGCGCATGCTGGCCGAAAGCCGGTTCGCCGAGCATTTTGAGTTCATCGGCGATTTCGATACCCACTACGGCATCTTTCCCGGTTGCGGCACGAGTCTGCCGTTCGAGGACAACATCGGGGATACGCGGGGGGACGCCGGCGGCTGTTGTTAGCGCCATACCTGCGGCACAGTACCGGGCTATAACGATAAGCGGGAGAGTAGGTATGCGTGCGCGGAGACTGTGTCGGTCAAGGGTGTTGCTGGTCCTGGCCGGCATGCTGCTCAGTCCGGTCGCCAGTGCCGCCGGTAATGCCGATGGTGCGGTGAAGATCGGCGTGTTGGACGATATGTCCGGTACCTATTCCAGTGGTTTCAGCGGCCCGGGTGCGGTGGCGGCCGTGCGCATGGCCGTCGACGATTTCGGTGGCGAAGTGCTCGGCAAGCCGGTCTAGCTGGTGTCGGCCGATCATCAGAATCAGGCCGATATCGCCTCCTCGAAAGCCCGCCAGTGGATCGATCGCGAAAAGGTCGATGTCATCATGGACCTGACCAATAGCGCGGTCGGTCTGGCGGTCCAGCAATTGGCTTCGGCCAAGGGCATCATTACCATCAACACCGGTTCCGCGGCGGCCGAACTGACCAATGAGGCCTGCACCCGCTATGGTATCCACTATGGGTACGATACCCACGCATTGCCGACCGGCACCGCCCGGGCGATCGTCGAAAACGGCGGCAAGAGCTGGTTCTTCATGACCGCCGATTACGCCTTCGGCCATTCGCTGGAAGCCAATACCCGGAGTGTGGTCGAAAAGCTGGGCGGGCGCGTAGCGGGGGCGTAGCGGGGGCGGTGCGCGCGCCGCTCAATACCAACGATTTCTCGTCGTATCTGCTCCAGGCGCAAGGCTCGGGCGCCGATGTGATCGCGCTGGCCAATGCCGGGCAGGACACCACCAATGCCGTCCGGCAGGCGAACGAATTCGGCGTCGTGGCGGCCGGTCAGCAACTGGCCGGCATGCTGGTGCTGATCAGCGATATTCAAAGCCTGGGATTGAAGACCACCAGCGGGCTGCAGTTCACCAGCGCCTGGTACTGGGATGCCGATGACCCGTCGCGCGAGTGGACCCGACGTTATCTGGACAACGGCGGCACCTCGCCGACGTTCCCCCATGCGGCGCTGTATTCAGCCACCCGGACCTGTCTACGTGCGGTGAAACAGGCTGGCACCGACGAAAGCGATGCCGTGCGCAAGGCGATGGGCAACAAGCCGATAGACGATTTCTTCGCCCAGGGCGGCGAGATTCGCGCCGACGGTCTGCTGGTCCACGATATGATGCTGCTCAAGGCCAAGAAGCCGGAGCAATCGGACGGCGAGTGGGATCTGGCAACGGTCCAGCACACCATTCCCGGCGACCAGGCGTATCCGTGACTCTCCGAGTCGGATTGCGCACTCGGCAGCAATTGATGCAAGGTCGGGAGTTTGACCCTCGCCGCTGGAGCGGCCGTCAGTCTTCATATCAACCGCTTAACGTATTGACTCAACCGAGTGCCCCGCCATGAGTAGCAATCAGATCGAACGCATCCGGACCGACAAGCAAGTGCCCCTGTTTATCGATGGCGAGTTCGTCGCCAGTCAGACGTCGGACTGGATCGATCTGACCAACCCGGCGACCCAGGACGTCATCGCGAAGGTGCCGGTCGCGACCGACGACGAGATGACGCGTGCCGTCGAATCCGCCAAGACGGCGTTCCAGGCGTGGCGCGACGTCCCGGTGGCCGAGCGCGTGCGCTATCTGTTCAAGTATCAGGCATTGCTCAAGGAACATCAGGAAGACATCGCGAAGGTGTTGTCCGAGGAAACGGGCAAGACCTTCGCCGACGCCATGGGCGACGTATGGCGCGGAATTGAGGTGGTCGAGCACGGCTGCGGCATGCCCACCCACATGATGGGCGAGACGGTCGAGAACGTGGCCCGCAACATCGATACGAACAGCTACGTGCACCCGATCGGCGTATGTGCCGGCATCACCCCGTTCAACTTCCCGGCGATGATCCCGTTGTGGATGTATCCGCTGGCCGTGGCCTGCGGCAACGCCTTTATTCTCAAGCCTTCGGAGCAGGATCCGCTGACCCCGACCATGCTCACCGAGCTGTTTGTCGAAGCCGGCTTTCCCAAAGGACTGCTGCAGGTCGTCCACGGCGACAAGCGCCAGGTGGACGCCATCCTGGATCATCCGGACGTAAAAGCCGTTTCGTTCGTCGGTTCGGTGCCGGTGGCCGAGCATGTCTATCGCAAGGGCACTGACAACCTCAAGCGCGTGCAGGCGATGGCCGGCGCCAAAAATCACATGGTCGTGATGCCGGATGCCGACAAGGATCAGGTCATCTCCAGCCTGGTCGGCTCTTCGTGCGGCGCGGCAGGCCAGCGCTGCATGGCGATCTCGGTTGCAGTACTGGTTGGCGAAAGCACCCGCGACTGGGTCGACGACATCAAGGCTGCGCTGGCGGACATCCGCCCCGGCGCGCCCGGCGACGACGGCGCCGCCTATGGCCCGCTGATCAACGCCAAATCCCGCGACCGCGTGCGGGAGCTGATCCAGGGCGCGGCCGGCGAGGGCGCTGACGTGCTGCTCGACGGCTCGGATTGTACGGTCGAAGGCTATCCCGACGGCAACTGGATCGGCCCGACCCTGTTCGACAATGTCACCACGAAGATGCGTGTCTACGACGAAGAGATCTTCGGCCCCGCGCTGTGCGTGATGCACGTCGATACGCTGGAAGAGGCGATCGAGCTGATCAACGCCAATCGCTTCGGTAACGGGACGTCGATCTTCACCCGCTCGGGCGCGGCCGCACGCAAGTATCAGCACGAAACCGAAGTCGGCCAGGTCGGCATCAACGTGCCGATTCCGGTGCCGGCGCCATGTTTCTCGTTCACCGGCTCCAAGAATTCGTTCTTCGGCGACCTGCACGCCTATGGCAAGCAGGCGGTGCGGTTCTATACCGAGACCAAGACGGTGATCAGCCGCTGGCCGGAATCCGATTTGCCGGATGGGCCCAATATGACCATCAGCATGTAGTAAGGCACTGGAGCCCCAATGGATTTCGAGCTCGATGAAACACAGGCGGCGATGCGCGAGGCCGCACAGGAGTTTGCGCGCAACGCCCTGGCACCCAACGCGGCCGAGTGGGATGCGGAGTCGATCTTCCCGCGCGAAGTGATCGCCCAGGCCGGCGAGCTGGGCTTCTGCGGGTTGTATACGGCGGAACAGCGCGGCGGGCTGGGCCTGACGCGGTTGGACAGCGCGATGATCTTCGAGGCGTTGGCGGGCGGCTGCACGTCCACCGCGGCTTATATCAGCATCCACAACATGGCGACCTGGATGGTGTCGAGCTTCGGCGGCGACGCCCTGCACGATTGGTGCTCGGCGCTGGCCGCCGGTGACAAGCTGGCGTCCTATTGCCTGACCGAGCCCGGCGCCGGATCCGACGCCGCGTCGCTCAAGACCCGGGCCCAGCGCGACGGCGACGACTATGTTCTCAACGGCAGCAAATGCTTCATCTCCGGGGCCGGCGATACCGACCTGCTGGTGGTGATGGCGCGTACCGGCAAGGCCGGGCCGTCCGGGATCAGCACCTTCGCCGTGCCGGCGGATACCCCCGGCATCAGCTATGGGCGCAAGGAGCCCAAGATGGGCTGGAACAGCCAGGCCACGCGCACCATTACGTTCGACGACGCACGCGTACCGGCCGACCATCGGCTCGGCGAGGAAGGCGACGGTTTTTCCATCGCCATGAAAGGGCTCGATGGCGGTCGCATCAATATCGCGGCCTGTTCGCTGGGAACAGCGCAGGCGGCGCTGGACGCCTGCCGGGGCTACCTCGGCGAGCGCAAGCAGTTCGGCCGGCAGCTCGCCGATTTCCAGGCGCTGCAGTTCAAGTTGGCTGACATGGCCACCGAGCTGATCGCTTCCCGGCAGATGGTATGGCTGGCCGCCAGCCGGCTCGACCGTGGCCATCCCGAGGCCACCGCGTACTGCGCCATGGCCAAGCGACTGGCCACCGACCTGTGCTTCGATATCTGCAATCAGGCGCTGCAGATCCACGGCGGTTATGGCTATATCCGCGAATACCCGCTCGAGCGCCATGTGCGCGATGTGCGGGTGCACCAGATACTGGAAGGCACCAACGAAATCATGCGCCTGATCATCGCCCGCCGGGTGTTGGCGGATGTCGACGGCGAGGGCCTGCGGTGACTTCGATGATATGGACCACTACTTTACGCCGGGGAGCCGACACCCATGAACGATAGCAGCGTCATATTCGAGGAACGCGCGGCCGCGGGTGGCCGCGTCGTCGCGTTCGCCAAACTCAACGCCGAGCGCGCCCTCAACGCCCTGTCTCTGGACATGATCACCAGGCTGCAGGCGCAGCTGGATAGCTGGGCCCGGCGGGACGACGTGGTCTGCGTCGTGCTGCACGGTGCCGGCGACAAGGCGTTCTGTGCCGGTGGCGATGTGATCGGCCTGTACAAGGCCATGTGCGCGGCCGACGGCCAACCCAGCGCCGAGGCCGAACAGTTCTTTGCCTCGGAATATCGGCTCGACCACACCATCCACCGCTATCCCAAGCCGGTGCTCTGCTGGGGCCACGGCACGGTCATGGGCGGCGGTCTGGGCATACTGGCCGGGGCCAGCCACCGGGTGGTCACCGAGCGCAGCAAGATCGCCATGCCGGAAGTCACCATCGGTCTGTTTCCCGATGTCGGCTCGAGTTGGTTTCTCGGGCGCATGCCCAACCGCATTGGCCTGTTTCTGGGGCTTACGACTACGCCTGCGAAGCCGGCGGATGCGCTTTGGCTGGGGCTGGCCGATTACTATCTGGACAGCGGCGAGCGCGAGGACGTATTCACGGCGCTGACCGAATTGGATTGGCGCGACGACCGTCATGCCAACGCCAGCGTGCTGGCGGACGGGCTGCGTCATTTCGAGCGCCGCCAGAACATCGATTCGTTGCGCGCCGCTTCGCCATTGTTCGCGCGTCAATCCGCGATTGCACGGCTGACCGATGCACCGGACGTGGCCGAGTTCCAGCGGCGTCTGCAGGCCCAGGCCAACGAGGACGACTGGTTCGCCCACGGTGCCAAGGCGATGAAAGCGGCGTCGCCCACCTCAATGGCCGTGGTACACCGGCAGTTGCGCGGTGACGGGCGGCTGTCGGTCGAGCAGGCATTCCAGCGCGAGTACGCGATTGCAGTGCAGTGCACCCGGCATCCGGATTTTGCCGAGGGCATCCGCGCGCTGCTCGTGGACAAGGACCGTCAGCCGCAATGGACCCCGGCGACCCTCTCCGAGGTCGACGACGCACGCGTCGAAACACACTTTTCGTTACCCGAGGACTACAGCCGGCACCCGCTGGCTGATCTGTAAACAACAATACCGACCCATACGGGCGCGAGATTCCAGGAGGAGACGATGTCCGACAAGATCGCTTTTATCGGCCTAGGCAACATGGGTGCGCCGATGGCGGCCAACCTGATCGAGGCCGGCTATTCGCTGACCGTGTTCGATCTGGTCGAGCAGGCCATGGCCGATGCCGTGGCCGCCGGCGCCGCCCGGGCCGCGAGTGCCACCGAGGCGGTGGCCGATGCCGAATTCGTGATCTCCATGCTGCCGGCCGGCAAGCATGTCGCCGACCTGTATACCGGCAGCGGCGGTCTGCTGGACGCGGTGAGCGATGACACCCTGCTCATCGATTGCAGCACCATCGACGCCGAGACCTCGCGGCAGGTGGCCGCGGCGGCCGGCGAGCGGGGGCTGGCCATGCTGGATGCGCCGGTGTCCGGTGGCGTCAACGGCGCCAAGGCCGGCGGCCTGACGTTCATGATCGGTGGCGATGCCGAAGGCGTCGAGCGCGCGCAGCCGTTGTTCGAAGTCATGGGCAAGGCGTTTTTCCACGCCGGGCCGGCCGGCGCCGGTCAGATCGGCAAGATGTGCAACAACATGCTGCTGGGCATCGTCATGACCGGCACTTCCGAGGCGATCAATCTGGCAGTGGCCAATGGCCTCGACCCGACGGTCGTCTCCGAGATCATGAAGAACGCCTCCGGTGGCAACTGGGCGCTCAATGTCTACAACCCTTATCCCGGCGTGATGGACAACGCGCCCGCCTCCAACGGCTACAACCCGGGTTTCGGGGTCGACCTAATGCTCAAGGATCTGGGTCTGGCGATGGATTCCAGCCTCAAGAACGATGTCTCCACGCCGCTGGGCTCGATGGCGCGCAACCTGTATTCCATGCACAGCCAGAGTGGCCAGGGCGGCAAGGACTTCTCCAGCATTCTGCAGATGTTGCAGGGACAAAAGCCGTCTTGATCAGGCCTGCCATTTAGCCGATCCCGCGCGTACGAAATCGTCATGCTTTGCATATATCGCCACTGAATCGGCCTGGATCCTGGTCAACCAGGCGGAAGGATCATGCCAGTCAGATAGCTGGTCAAAAGGCCGGTGGGTTCAGGACGCGACTGGGCCGCAGGCGGCGCAGGTGCCGATGACCTCGATCGTTTCCCGGTCGATGGTGAAGCCGGTCTGATGGGCCTCGCGCGCGATGGTGTCGTCGATTTCCGGGCTGGCGATTTCGGCGGCCCGCTCGCAGACACGGCAGATCAGGAATTTCGGATGGCTGTTCTGGTGGTGGCCGTCGCAGCCCACAAACGCGTTGAGCGATTCGATCCGGTGGACCAGCCCGGCCTCGAGCAGGAAATCCAGCGCCCGGTAGATCGTGGGCGGTGCGGCGTTACCGCGTTCGGTATTGATGGTATTGAGCAGATCGTAGGCCTTGGCGGGCCGGTGGTTGGCCCAGATCAGCTCCAGTACCCGGCGGCGGATCTCGGTCAGGCGCAGGCCACGCTCGGCGCATACGGCATCCGCGCGGGCGAGCGCTTGCTGGATGCAGGCCTCATGATCATGGCCGTGACTGCTGAATATCGGAGTCTGTGGGGCGTTATTCATAACCAGCTGGTGTTTGGAAGGGCCGGGCTAACCGCCGCGCGAGACGGCAACCGGCCCGTGGGTTCCCCGGTGGCGATGGCGGGCGAGTTGGAAATTACGGATATGGGCGGCCGCAAGCAGCAGTCCACCTGCGACGGTGACCCCGCGTTCCAGTTCCAGTGTGCCCATCGCGTGCACCGCGAACGCGGCCACGATCAACGCGGCAACGCCGGCCGTGCCGAGCAGTGCGACCAGACCGCTGCGATGCCGCCAGCAGCCCACGCCGAGAGCAGCGGCAGTGGTCGGGACCACCACAATCAGAATCAGCTGATGAAAGGTCTCGTGCCCCATGAAATCGAAACCGATGAGCGGGAATAGCGCCAGCAGTACCGGTAATAATAGACAATGCACAAGACACAGGCCCGACAGCGCGACTGCCGTCTGATCCAGTTTGCGGGTAAAATCGGTCAAGCGTCCCGGGCGCACGGCGCTCGTCTCCAGATGGGCCAAAGCGTTATTGTATAACATATGAAGGAGAGATGATGAGTCCACGGTTGCACAGTAGCGGTTTGATGGTCTTGGCCACGGGCCTGTTGATGCTGACACTCACGGCCTGTGGCCAGTCCGAAGCGCCTGGCTGCGGCGGCCTGGACGTCAGCCAGCCCTGGGTGCGGGCGGCACCGGCGGGCGCGGATGTCATGGGGGCGTATTTCACGCTGGCGAACGACGGCGACACCCGGGTCACCGTGAATGGCGTGGCCAGTAGCCAGTTCGAGCGCGCGGAAATGCACCAGACCGTGGTCAACGACGACGGCCAGGCCAGCATGCAACCGCTCGACGAGGTCGCTATCGCGGCGGGCGAGAAGGTCGAGTTCAAGTCCGGCGGGCGCCATGTGATGCTGTTCTCGCCTAGTCAGGCCTACAAGGCCGGCGACCAGGTGGAAGTTATTCTGGCCTGCGGCAGCCAGCAGGCCGAACTGCCGGTGGCCGCGGTGGTACGGGCCGGGGCGCCCGGCGCCAGCAGCCGCCAGTCCAGCTCCGGTGAAAGTGCCACGCAAGAGGGACAGGCGGACGCTGCCGGCGACACCGCCGAATCCGAGTAGTCGCGGCGAAACAGGAGCCGATGGTGCGGACCTTTACCAAGATGCACGGCCTGGGCAACGACTTTGTCGTGCTCGACGGCACCCGCGAGCCGGTGACGCTGAATGCCCAGGCTGCACGCGCCATCGCCGATCGGCATTACGGTGTCGGCTGCGACCAGATACTGATCGTGGACCCGCCACGCAGAGACAACGCCGATTTCGGTTATCGCATCCTCAATGCCGACGGCAGCGAATCGGGGCAGTGCGGCAACGGTGCCCGCTGCTTTGCCCGCTTCGTGCACGAAGCCGGGCTGACGGCCAAGGCCCATATCACGGTCGATGTGCGCGATGGTCAGATGGTTATCGAGAATATTGGCGCGCATCACTATCGCGCGGCGCTGGGGGTACCGATGTTCGAGCCCGAGCGTATTCCCCTGAACGGTTTCGAGCGTGCCGATCGCTACACGCTGACCGATGTCGCCGGCACCCACGTCGAGTTCGCCGCGCTGGCCATCGGCAATCCGCACGCGGTCCTGCGGGTCGACGAGGCGGCGCGGGCCGATGTCGCGGCTATCGGTCCCGCGCTGGAGTCGCACCCTGCGTTCCCCGAGCGGGTCAACGTCGGCTTTCTGGAAGTCGTGGCGCGCGATCATGTACGCCTTCGAGTGTACGAACGCGGTGCGGGCGAGACGCTCGCCTGCGGCAGCGGCGCGGCGGCGGCGGTCGTCGCCGGTATTGCAGCCGGCGACCTGGGCGCGTCGGTCGATGTGGATCTGCCCGGTGGCCGGGCCCATATCGACTGGGCCGGACGGGGCGAGCCGGTGTGGCTCAGTGGTCCGGCCGAGCGCGTATTTGATGGCAAACTGGTATCGTCTGAACTGTAGTGCATGGGTGGGGGCGCACCGCGCCGGGCAGAGCGGTCGCGCACCAGCGATTTGAGCCGACAAGAGATGGTTCGCAATGAACGAAGCCGAACAACAGACATCCCGTCCCGAGCTCGACGAGGCCGATATCGTGGCCTATCTGGAAGCGCATCCGGATTTTCTCAAGCGCCACCCGGACGTGCTGGAAACGCTCGAAGTGGGACACCACAGCGGTAATGCGGTTTCGCTGATCGAGCGGCAGGTCGCTGCCCTGCGCACGACCAACCGGCAGTTGCAGGCGCGTTTCAACGAACTCGTGGATACCGCGCGCGGCAACGAGCAGCGCGTGGTGCAGCTCAACCGGCTGGCCCGCGTTCTGGTGGCGGCCGAATCCTCCGATGTACTCGGCCACGAACTGGCGGACTGTCTGCGGACCCATCTCGAGGTTGACCGCACCTATATCGGCATCGAGACCGACACCGAGCTGGCCGGCGAATCCATCCACGCACTGGGCGGCGACAGCCCCGAAAGCAAGGCGCTGACCAATGTGTTTCGCCGGGGCAAGCCGATCTGCGGTCCGCTGACGGCGGAACAGTCGGACGCCCTGTTCGCAGCCGACGACGACAATGCCTCGCCACTGGCCAGTGCCGCGATGATCCCGCTGGGCACGGATGGCGTGCACGGTGCGCTGGTGCTGGCGAGTTACCAGCCGTCGCGCTTCGTTCCGGACGTGGGGACGCTGTTTCTGGAGTTGATGGGCGAACTGGTCACGGTCGCGCTTCGGCGTCTCCTGGGCAGCGAAATACTGCCCTGACATGTCAGCCTGACATGGCCGGGTTCCGCTGATGGCCGACGACACGCCGCTGGCGACACGCGTGGAGGCGTTTGTCGGGCATCTTACGCACGAGCGCCGCGCCTCGGCCCATACCCTCAGCGGCTACGCTCGCGATCTGAATACCGCCGCCGCCTGGCTGGGCACGCGCGGTATCGACGACTGGACCGCGGTCATGCCGGCGCATGTGCGCGAGCTGCTGGCCGCCCGTCACCGGGCAGGCATCAAGCCCGCCAGTCTCGCGCGACTGGTGTCGGCCCTGCGCAGTTTCTACGTCTGGCAGATGCGTGAGGGGCTGGCCCGGAATAATCCGGCGATCGATGTGCGCGCCCCCAAGCGGGCCGCGAAGCTCCCGGAAACCGCGGACGTCGATGATCTGGCCGCCATGCTCGACGTGACGCCCGAAACCGATATCGATATTCGCGACCACGCTCTGTTGGAACTGTTCTATACCGCCGGACTGCGGCTGGCCGAGGCCATCGGCCTGGACGTGCGCGATGTGGATCTGACCGGGCGTGAGGCTCGGGTCATGGGCAAGGGGTCACGCCAGCGCACCGTGCCCATCGGGTCGCGTGCCGCCCGGGCGCTGGAGCGCTGGCTGGCCGTGCGTCCCGGGTGGGCGTGCGCAGACGAGCCGGCATTGTTCGTATCGCAACGCGGCACGCGTCTGTCGCGCAGCAGCGTGGCCGCGCGCATGGCGCGCTGGGCACAGAGTCATGGCCTGCCGGTGCATCTGCACCCGCACAAGCTGCGGCATTCGTTTGCCACCCATGTGCTCGAATCCAGCTCGGATCTGCGCGCGGTGCAGGAGCTGCTCGGCCATGCCCATATCAGTACTACCCAGATCTATACCCACCTGGATTTTGCCCATCTGGCTCGGGTTTATGACGACGCCCACCCGCGCGCACGCAAGCGCATCGAAGACGACTGAGCGGTACGCGAATAAACGCGAATGGAAAACCGGGTCGATGCATTCCGGCGCCGTCCGGATGACTCTGCTTTGGTTTTCGCGGACTGCTTACACCCTCGTGTGCCCTTATCCGCGGACCTGTCCCCGGCATCGATCGGGCGAGTGCTTGAATCGTGTTCCTCGTGGCCCCAACTCGGAACAGACTGATCACAACGCGAGAACGCTTTGCGACAATTCGACGGCACAACGATCCTGGCGGTCCGCCACGGCGGCAAGGTTGCCCTGGCCGGCGATGGCCAGGTCTCCATGGGCGATACCATGTTCAAGGGCAATGCCCGCAAGGTACGCCGGCTTTATAACGACAGGGTGCTGGCCGGCTTCGCCGGCGGTACCGCCGACGCCTTCACGCTGTTCGAGCGTTTCGAGGGCAAGTTGCAGGAGCATGGCGGCCAGCTGGTCAAGGCGGCCGTGGAAATGGCCAAGGACTGGCGCACCGACCGTGCGCTGCGGCGGCTGGAAGCGCTGCTGCTGGTGGCCGACGAAACCGCCACGCTGATGATTTCCGGCAACGGCGATGTGATGGAGCCCGAGTTCCATTGCATGGCGATCGGCTCGGGAGGCTCGTTTGCCCAGGCCGCTGGCCGCGCGCTGGTCGAGAACACGGAGTTGGACGCGCCGACCATCGCCGAGAGGGCGATGCATATCGCGGCCGATACCTGTATTTACACCAATCACCACATCACCGTCGAGGTGCTGGACAATGCCTGATACAGCCCCCGAAACCGTCGCCGACGAAAGCCGCGAGAAGACCTTGCTGGCTCGGCACGAAATGACCCCGCGCGAGATCGTCACCGAGCTCGACCGCCATATCATCGGCCAGGCCGAAGCCAAGCGCTCGGTCGCGATCGCGCTGCGCAACCGCTGGCGGCGGATGCAGCTGGATGAGTCCATCCGCGGCGAGATCACGCCCAAGAACATCCTCATGATCGGCCCCACCGGTGTTGGCAAGACCGAGATCGCGCGTCGATTGGCCAAGCTGGCCAATGCGCCGTTCACCAAGATCGAGGCGACCAAGTTCACCGAAGTCGGCTATGTCGGCAAGGAAGTGGACTCGATCATCCGCGATCTGGTGGAGGTCGCCATCAAGATGACGCGTGAGGCCGCCAAGAAGGAAGTCCAGATGAAGGCAGAAGACGCCGCTGAGGAACGTATCCTCGACGCGCTGCTGCCGAAGCCGCAGAACTGGGACGAGGCCAACGAGTCCGATCAGAAGGCCACGGAATCCACCGCCACGCGGCAGGTGTTCCGTAAGCGTCTGCGCGAAGGCAAGCTCGACGACAAGGAAATCGAGCTCGAGCTGCAGCAGGGCGGTCAGGGCGTCGAGATCATGGCGCCGCCCGGCATGGAGGAGATGACCAATCAGCTCCAGTCCATGTTCCAGAACATGGGCAACGACAAGACCAAGCGCAAGAAGATCCGGATCAAGGACGCCTACCGCCAGCTCGTGGACGAGGAAGCCGCGAAGCTGGTCGATGAGGAGCAGATCAAGTCCCAGGCGATCGATCAGGTCGAGAACTCCGGTATCGTGTTCATCGACGAGATCGACAAGGTCTGCAAGCGCTCCGATGCCGGTGGTGGCAGCGGTGGCGATGTCTCCCGCGAAGGCGTGCAGCGTGATCTGCTGCCGCTGGTGGAAGGCTCCACCATCTCCACCAAGTACGGCATGGTGCGCACGGATCACATCCTTTTCATCGCTTCGGGTGCGTTCCATGTGGCCAAGCCGTCGGACCTGATTCCGGAACTGCAGGGCCGCCTGCCGATCCGGGTCGAACTCGACGCGCTCAAGGCCGAGGACTTCGTGCGCATTCTCACCGAGCCGCATTGCTCGCTCACCGAACAGTACAGCGCGTTGATGAACACCGAAGGCGTGTCCGTCGAGTTCACCGACGACGGCGTGAAGCGCATCGCCGAGATGGCGTTCAAGGTCAACGAAGGCACCGAGAACATCGGCGCCCGGCGCCTGCATACCGTCATGGAGCGGTTGATGGAGGAAATCTCCTTTGAAGGCCCCGATCACGACGGCGACGCGCTGACCGTCAATGCCGAGTACGTCGACGGCAAGCTCAAGGATCTGGCGGCGGACGAAGATCTGTCGCGTTATATTCTGTAGTCGACAGGTCGGTACGTGGCCGGGGCAGGGTTATCCTGTCCCGGCTTTTTCATGCCCAGAGGATTCGTCATGGACGCCCCCACCGACATCACGCTGCATCAGAAATCCAAGATTCTCGAAGTTGAATACCCGGACGGCGCCACCTACAAGCTGCCGCTGGAATATCTGCGCGTCTATTCCCCGTCTGCGGAAGTCCGCGGCCACGGCGGCCCCATGCAACTGGTGACCGGCAAGCGGGATGTGGGCGTCACGTCGATCGAGCCGGTTGGCCACTACGCCATCCAGCTCTATTTCGACGACGGCCACAATACCGGCATATTCTCCTGGGAGACGTTGCGGGACCTGGGCGAGCAGTACTCGACGAACTGGCAGGATTATCTGCAGCGCCTGCAGCAGGCCGACGCGTCACGAGACGCGTGAACACACGCCCGCCGTGCCATTTGTTGCCACGCCCTGCAGGAGACCACGCCGATGACCGCCGACGACACCATTGAGCAGCTCGGGCTGAGCCCGCACCCCGAGGGCGGGCATTATCGCCAGACCTATCGCGCCGGCGAGCATATCCCTGCTTCGGCGCTGGCAGCGCGTTATGACGAGCCTCGCGCGACATCTACCGGGATCTATTTTCTGTTGCGCGCTGGCGAGGTGTCGCACCTGCATCGCCTGAAATCCGACGAGATGTGGCATTTCTATACCGGGTCGCCGTTGATCGTTCACGTGATCACCCCGGACGGCGGGCATCAGACGCGCCATCTGGGGCTGGATCTGTCTGCCGGCCAGCAACCCCAGTATGTGGTGCCGCATGGATGCTGGTTCGGCGCCGAGGTGGCCGGGGGCAGCGGCTTCGCCCTGGTCGGCAATACCGTGGCGCCCGGCTTCGATTTCGCCGACTTCGAGCTGGCCGACCGGGCCGATTTGTCGGCCCGCTTTCCGGCCCATGCCGACTTGATTGCACATCTGACGCCGGATTGATCGGCGCCCGGTCGGCATCAGCGCGTGTCGCTTGTGCTGCCGGTATCGCCGAGACGAGCGCGAAGCGTCGTGTTTTCGGTCTCCAGTTCCTGCACGCGGGCTTCCAACTCGGCAATTCGAGTCTCATTCGAGGCGTTCGGCCCGGCTTGCGCGGCGAATTGATCGGCGTAAGCGGCTGTATCGATCGCTCCGCATAATTGATGCATGAGTTCGGCTTCCTTGCGCCGGGGGGAGCGGGGCAGTTCGACCAACAGTGCGCTGTCGTCGCCGGTCAGATCGCGGACGCTGTCCATGACGGCCGCGTTGTCGGCGAATGTATGCAGACGGCCGCTGCGCGCGCGCAGCTCGCCGGGTGTCTGCGGGCCGCGCAGAAGCAGCAGGGTGAGCACGGCGTACTGGGCGCTGTCGAGCTGCAGATCGTTGTAGGTGGTGTTGCACAGGCGCTGCTTGTATTTCTCCACGCCGTTGCGGAAGTTCTCCTCGAGGTGGACGAGGCTGCGATCGCGCAGGGCGCGGGCGGCGCGCTGCACCTCGGCGGGTTTCAGCGCCATGACCGGCTCGCGCGCGGATTTCTGGTTGCAGGCATTGGTGAGCGCGTTGAGGGTGAGCGGATACTGATCCGGCGTGGTTGCAGCCTTTTCCATCAGGCAGCCGATGACACGGGCTTCGGTGGCGGTGAGCTCGGGCAGCATGGGCAGGTTCGATCGCAGGTGGTGAAACGAAGGTGACAAGAGTCCGCCCGGCGCCGCCAGCGGTCAAGCGGGCCGGGAGGGTGTCACCCGGACGGGGCAATGTAGAAAGCCAACGCCCACGGCTAATGGCTCGGCGTTCCTGCCCAACGGACAGCCCCTGGCATCGCAATCCAAACTGTGATTCTCTTCGGTGTTCGTGACGGCGTCACAACAGCCCGTTGAATCGGGTGCCGGGCAACAGAACGCAAAGAGAACCGCATGACCACAGAAATCGAATTGCCGCACGTGAAACAGATTCTGAGTCCGTGGCGGACGCTCATCGGCGTCGATTACGCCGGGTACCGGAATCATGTGACGCGGATGGCGATATTCTGCCTGTCGCTACGTGAATGCAGCGAAGACGAAAAACGCAAAATCGTCATCGCGGCCTGTTTTCACGATATCGGTATCTGGATCGAAAATACCGTGGATTACATCGAGCCTTCCATACCGCCGGCGCTGGATTACCTGAAGAGCAATAATCTCATGCACTGGTCCGAGGAGATCGCGCTGATGATTCGGGAGCATCACAAGATCACCCGCTATGAGACCGACACCTATCCGCTGGTGGAGGTTTTTCGGCGGGGCGATCTGGTCGATTTCTCCTGGGGGATGTTCAAATTCGGCTTGTCGGCGGACTTTATCGGCTCGGTAAAACGCCAATATCCGAACGCGGGATTTCACAAGACGCTCGCCAGACGCGGCTGGGCGTGGTTCATCCGCCACCCACTGAAGCCTGCGCCCATGATGAAATGGTGACGTTTATGGTGATGTTTATAGTGACGTTTTAAGGGGCGCTGCGGTCGCCGCTGAAGAGCGGGTTAACGTCAATATGGGCGACTTGACCTGTAGCGTTGTGTTAACGCGTATACTGCAACCGCAGGCAACTGCGATCAATCAACAAATCAAGTGAAAGAGAAGAGCATGAGTAAAGGTACGGTCAAGTGGTTCAGTGCAGAAAAAGGTTTTGGCTTCATTGCTCCGGAAGACGGCGGCAAGGATCTTTTCGTGCATCATTCCGAGATCCAGAGCGGCGGCGGTTTCGCCACGCTTGACGATGGTCAGGCGGTCGAGTTCGAAGAGGGCGAAACGCCCAAGGGCCCGTGCGCCAATAAGGTCACGCCGCTCTAGGTAGGAATTCCAGCGTAGCTTGAGCGGCTGGCGGCACATCACGAAGTGTGACCATGCCCGTGTCACGGTGTGACAGGGTGCGAGTTAACGCTTCGCTCCAGTCGCCCTTGCTACAGGGGATTTGCGTCTGCGCAACGCGGGCGCAGGCCCGGGGCCATAGCGGCCCGGGCAGCTTTTGACCAAAGCGGCTCGGCGGCGCGGGCATGCGCTCGCGCTCTGCCGGGTGCCGCTGGTCGGTCGTCGTCATGACCGGCCGCTGGGACGCATGAAAGCGGCCCCTGGACGCCGTTTGTCCCGGTTCCGAGTCCGGGAGTGCCACGCGTCACTTGCGGCGCCGGGTAAGATAGGCATGCGCCACGGCTGACGACGTACAGCCGGGTGTAACGGCATTTCCTTGCGACACGGTGTCAAGTGCGCGATTACCTTCGATTTGTGCGGGCCAACCGCCGGTTTCTGGCGTTTGGTTTCCTGCTTTCGGCGTTGTCCGGTAGTGGGCAGACGTATCTGATTTCCCTGTTCGGCGCCGATATTCGGGCGGCCTTCGACCTGACCAATGGCGGCTTCGGCGCGCTGTATTCGGGCGCGACCCTGCTCAGTGGGCTGAGCTTGCTGTGGTTGGGCCGTCAGCTCGACCGTGTGGACCTGAGGCTGTTTTCCGCGCTGGTGCTGATCGGTGCGGTGATCGGGGCTGCGGTGCTGGCCAGCGCGCGCCATGCGGCGATTCTGGCGCTCGCGTTCCTTCTGCTGCGCCTGTGCGGCCAGGGCTTGATGATGCATACGGCCCAGACCGCGATGGCTCGTTATTTCGATCGCAATCGTGGCAAGGCTGTGGGGGTGGCAACCCTGGGGTTGCCGGCGGGCGAGGCCGTGCTGCCGGCGATCGTCGTAGCCGCGATCGCGGCGTTTGGCTGGCGTGGTACCTGGTGGGTGATTGCCCTTGTGCTGGCGTTGGCTGCATTGCCGCTGGCCCTGTGGCTGCTGCGCGGCCACGGCCGGCGTTCATCCGAACAGGCGCAGGACAGCGCGACCGCGGATGGTGGGGCGCGGGGAGCGCAATGGCGTGCTGGCGAGGTGATGCGCGACTGGCGGTTCCACGCGTTGTTGTCGGCAGTGCTGGCCGCGCCGTTCATTCTTACCGCGTTGTTCTTTCATCAGATACCGCTGGCGGATGAAAAAGGCTGGACGGTCGTCTGGCTGGCGCAAAGCTTCGTGGCGTTTGCCAGCGGCCATATCGCCACCCTGCTGTTGGCCGGGCCGTTGGTGGATCGCGCCGGTGCGCGTCGATTGGTGGGGGTGTATCTGCTGCCACTGATGCTGGCGCTGTTGTTGCTCGCGAATCTCGATCAACCGTGGGTCGCGCCGCTGTATCTGGCTTTGGCCGGGGTCAGCATGGGGTTGTCCGGTACGCTGATGGGCGCGCTATGGCCCGAGCTTTACGGCACCCGACACCTGGGCGCCATCCGCGCGCTGGTGCAGGCTTCCATGGTGCTGGCCACGGCATTGGCCCCGGTGCTGGTCGGGCTGTTGCTGGATCGGGGCATAACCATGGCCCAGACCGCACTCGGGCTATTGGTATGGGTGATCGCCGCTTCGGGGCTGGCGGGGTATGCCGCAACGCGCGACTGACCGCGATTGCGGCTTTGGGGGATGAAGAAGCCTTTGAAGGGCGATATCAGGATCGCTGCACACCCCTGGGTACCATCCGGTTTCAGCGGTTACGCTCTGGGGCAACGGCTGCCGATTTCGGTGCAGACCGATGTCAAAAGGAGGAGACCTATGGATATCACCAAGGTGCTGGCGCAGGACCTGTACGCGGGCAAGACGGTATTTGTCACGGGCGGGGGCAGTGGTATCAACCTCGGTATCGCCAAGAGTTTCGCCCGGCTGGGCGCGGATATCGCGATCTGTGGCCGGACCCAGGAGAAGCTGGATGCCGCGGCGCAGGAGCTTGAGGCCCTCGGCGCCACGGTCGTGGCGCACGCGGCCGATGTCCGCGATCTGGATGCGCTGGGCGAGGCGATGGCCGTGACGCGGGACAAGCTGGGCCCGATCGATGTCCTGGTCGCGGGGGCGGCCGGCAACTTCCCGTCGCCGGCAGAAAATCTGTCGATGAACGGTTTCAAGACGGTGCTGGATATCGATCTGCTGGGCTCGTTCAATGCCGCCCGCGCGGCCTTCGAACAACTGCAGGAAACACGCGGCAGCATCATATTCATATCGGCCGGGCAGGCGTTTCTGCCCTATGCCTGGCAGGCGCATGTGGGCGCGGCCAAGGCCGGCATCGACAACCTGATGCGCAACCTCGCCATGGAATGGGGGCGCCATGGCATCCGTGCCAACAGTATCTGCCCCGGGCCGATTGCCGGAACCGAAGGCATGAAGCGCCTCGCGCCGCCGGGCTCCGAGGACCGCATTACGCAACTGGTGCCGCTGCAGCGTATGGGGCAGGTCGAGGATATCGGTGCCACGGCCTGTTATCTCGCCTCGCCATTGGCCGATTACGTGACCGGTAGTCTGATCATGGCCGACGGCGGCATGAATCTGGCCGGCTCCGGGATCTGGACCCAGACCATCATGTCGATACTCGGCGAATGAGTCAGAGCCTGGTCGAATACGAGGTGCAAACCGTCGGTTGTCCCGCGCCGTCGTGCCGGCGACGGCAGGCTGCAAGATACGGAAACACTTGCAATGCGCTGCCAGCGTGCAAGAATCGAATCATGGCCGGGTTGGCAAACGGTACGCTGAAAGTGGATCGTGTTTGCCGGCCGCATAAGAACGGCCCCGCGACAAGGCCGGAGGAGAAACCGCCATGAAGCTGACGCGTTATTTTTTCATCAGTGACAGGCTGGATGCGCTCGAAAACTTCGAGCAGGATCTCGAAAATGCCGGCATCGTGGTGCCCCAGATGCATCTGCTGACTCTGGACGACAGCGGCGCGGCGGCCCATCACGATCTCCACGAGATTACATCGTTCATGAAGCGGGATATTGTTCGCTCCACCCTGATTGGCGCGGTCATGGGCGTATGCGCGGCGTTGCTTGTGCTGGTTGTGTCCTATCTCGCCGGCTGGACGGCCTCCGAGGCCGGCTGGATTCCCTTCATCTTTCTGGCGATCGCCATGCTCGGTTTTTTCACCTGGCAGGGTGGACTCTGGGGGATACAAGCCCCCAATGCGCGCTTCGAAGCGTTCGATCAGGCGCTCAAGGACGGCCGTCATGTATTTTTCGTCGATCTGGAGCCAGGCTATGGCAAGCGCCTGAAAACGATCGCGGCGAAACACAATGCAGTCGAGACCGCGGGTGTCGACCGCGGCGCGCCCACCTGGATCGTGTTCTCGCAATACCATCTGAAACGTTTTTTCACCGAGACTTTTCCGTGATACCCGGCCGCATGCGGGGTGTCATATTGACTGGAGGTGACGTGGCATGGGGCCGGGTGCAGCGCCCTATGCCGGATGCTCTACGCCGGGGCGTGAGGTGGAGCCAACGGGTTGCAGCTGTGGCGTAGATGTTTCATAAGCCGGAAATGGCTTGGTTGGACTAATCGGAGGCGGTCATGAGCGCAGTGAAGGATTTTGGGGCGTACTTGGAGTCGCGTTTCGAGGTGCGAACCGTACCGGTCTCGCAGCCGCTGACGTGGCTCAGAAAAGGGTTCGACGACATGCTGCAGCGGCCCGTGTCGAGCTTGTCCTACGGTGTGCTGATCGCCGCCATGGGCGCATTGCTGCTCGGCCTCGGCCCGCATCCGTTTCTGGTTGCCGCGGCGATTTCCGGTTTTCTGCTCATTGCTCCGGTGTTGTCGACTGGGCTGTGCGAGTTGTCCCGTCAACACGAGATCGGCAACGCATCCGGCTTCGAGGACTCCCTGCAGGCTCTGAGCCGCAACCGCTCGGGCCTGCTGACGTTCGGCGGCTGTCTGCTAGCGCTCAGTGCGGCGTGGTTCCTGCTGTCGAGCCTGATGCTCTATCTGGTGAGTTTCGGTCACGGCGCGCCCGCGCTGAGTGCCGCGCTCTGGGGCGGTCTGCTCGATCAGGTCACGGTGTTCCAGGTCTTGTCCTATCTGGTCATCGGCGGCGTGCTGGCTGGTGTCGTCTTCGCGCTGTCCGCGGTCACGGTTCCCCTGCTGATCGA
>Ga0206123_10000976_pt1 | contig 27468 bp, 29 predicted proteins | sample Helgoland_Spring_2_FD_160086 | JGI IMG/M metagenome (GOLD analysis project Ga0206123, IMG submission 160086) | Pelagic subsurface seawater microbial communities from Kabeltonne, Helgoland, North Sea - Helgoland_Spring_Bloom_20160316_1 | ecosystem: Environmental > Aquatic > Marine > Epipelagic ...
TTTTAAATATGATAGGTCAACATTTTGATATATTATATTCTTATATAAACACTTTAACTGATAGATTTAATAATGATAATAGGTTAGATTATGGTATTTCTAAAGATTTAGTAGCAGATGCTTTAAGGGGAGCAGGCTTAAAATTATACCAAAATAATTTTTCATCAGATGATTTATATTCTGCTCTATTAGGCATTAATGCTTCAGGAAGTTTATTACCCCCCACAGGTTCAGAAGTAATTACTAACTATGTTACTGCTTCTAATGATGCCTATCCCTTAGAAAATATAAATAAATCTACTTATAAACGTTTATACCATAATTTACCTTATCTTTTAAATAAAAAAGGTACTGTAGCTGGTTTAAGAGCTCTTATTAATTGTTTTGGTATTCCTGACACAATTTTGAGAATATCTGAATTTGGGGGAAAGGATAAAGATAATACAAATGATTGGGATTATTTCCAAAATCAATTTAATTATGCTGCTTATGTTAGTGGTTCTTCTAATAACAATCATATAGAAATAAATTGGAATGTAAATTCAGATTGGAATAGTTATGATGATAATCCTGAGTCTATGTTTTTTAGATTTAAAGCAGGAGATATTTTACCATCAGAAGACAAATATAGTATAGTTTCTTTTAATGAAGGAGCTGGTAATTTTTATTTAACTCTAGACTATACTGGTTCGGGGTATAGTAGTGCATCATATTCAGGAGCAATCCCATCAGCTTCTAATGATTATGCTGCTTTATCTTTATGGGATGGTACAACTAAACTTACTAGTGTTGATGCACCTTTTTATGACGGAAATTGGTGGGGTGTTCATGTTGCCAGGGGAGAAGGAGTTTCAGGTGATAATGTTAATGTAGTTTTAAGAGCAGCTAATTCTATATATAATGGAAATGATGGTTTTAAAATAGGATTTACTACTAGCAGTATTGTAAATACCACATTTGCAGCATGGGTTAACCCCATCTTCGCAGCAATTAATTTTCCCTATAATAATAATAATAGTGTTACCTTAGGAGGAAATGCTTATTATGGATTAACAGGATCATTTCAAGAAATAAGATTTTACAATGTAACTCAAAGTGAAAATATATTTCATGATTATGTAATGAACCCCTATTCTATTGAAGGTACTCATCCATCATCATCTGCTGATAATCTTATTTTTAGGGCTCCTTTAGGTAGTGAATTAAGTACTAGTACAGGTACTTTAACTTCAATTCATCCCAAGATAACAGGTTCATATGTAACTAATTCTTTTAATAGTACTAGTAATTATACTGTTAATTCTGATGTGATATTTTATCCTCAAACTGAAGTTATATATTATGACCAGCCTGCTGTAGGTATTAAAAATCGTATTTCTGAAAAGATTAGAAGTCAAGATTTAGTTTTACCTGCTACTGGGAGTACTTTATCTCCTTATAGAAGTATTCAACAAAACTACCCACAAAGTAGTAGTGCTTATACTAGAGATGTAAATTATGTTGAAGTTGCATTTTCACCACAAAATGAAATCAATGATGACATTAATGCTTCCCTAGGATACTTTAATATAGGGGATTATATCGGAGACCCCCGGTTATTGTCGCAGTCTGTCACCTCATATCCTGCATTGGATAAATTACGCGATACTTACTTTGAAAAGTATTCTAGTAATTATAATTGGACTGATTATATAAGACTTATTAAATATTTTGATAATTCTTTATTTAAAATGATTAAAGATTTTATCCCAGCTAGTACTTCATTAGCTTCAGGGGTAGTAATTAAACAACATTTACTTGAAAGAAATAGAGTTCCCCTTCCTGAGGTATCTTATTCAGAACCTTATTATACAGGATCTATAGAATCAGGGTTTATTAGTGGTAGTACTGGGGGTGGGTTTAATAATGTTAATACTTTAGCAAATAGTCCTGAGAGTGTTGATTTTCAATCTCAGTCATTATTTAATCCAATATCTCCTTTTGTAACTCAAAGTTGGTCATCTTCAGTAGATACACCTGTAGGACCCCAAATTATAGTTCATACTACTCAAGAAGAATTTTATGATGGTGAGTTTAGTGGTAGTGAATTTATAGCTACTACAGGAGAATTGAATGATGAAAACACGGCTAAAAAACCTTCTACTTTAGAAATAAATTATGATATTATTTTTTATAGTAGTAGTGTAACTCCATCTACTCCATTTCTGAATGCACGTTCTATACCAAAACAAGGAGAAATATATTTATGGTATGATACTGGTAGTTTCTTAGATACTGGGGAAGGAAGCTCTCCAGGCCCTCAACAATCAGCATTTACTTCAGGATAAAAATAAATAAAAATGGCAGCAGCACCACCAATCCAACCAGATTTTGGACAAACTTTAACAAAAGGGGTAAAATATCTTAAAATTAATAAAATTGATAAGGATGGGGAAGATTTTGGATCTCAATTAAATGCCGCAGATAATCTTATATTAAACTATCCTGATATAGGCCCCACTCAATATAATATTCTAACTACTCAAGAACAAGACGGGTGTTATTTAATGGGAGTTATTCCTGTTGAAAACACTTCTTCACTTAATAATGTTAAAAATTTAGATCTTAACTTATTTAAATCTCCTGTGTCTAAAACTTTAAATCAATTAGAAGTAGCAGTGTGGAATCCTGATAATGATGGGGGATTGTTTGTTGCAGGTGGAAATGGGGGTGGGTATTATGATGATGCTACTGATCTTTTAGATTTTAATTTAGCAAATACCCCTACATCTGTAACCTCTAGTATAACTGTAAGTAGTATAGTGGGATCACCTATTTATCTTTCAGTTTTAATACCTGAAGGAAGTGTAGATGCTTGGGTAGAAGGGATTCCTATTAATCTTTGGGAAAACTATGGAATACAACTTTTAAATGTAATTAATATAACTGGGGCAGGTACCCAAACTATTAGCGCCCAAAGTAGTTTAAATGATAATTTTGGGGGTCGATATTATTTTGGGGGAGTAAATTTTAGTTTATTTGGGGGGTCTTTTACTATTATTCAAGTAACAGAAGAAATTAATCAATCTACTATACAACCTCCTCAAGTCTCTAATCCTATATTAATTAATATTAATCCTGAAGTTGAAGAATTCGATTGGTCTAATTATAATGCTGTTTTTGGAAATGTTGATACACCCCAATATTCTCAAACTTTTATGCAGATAGATTACAATACAGGAGGTACAATTCCTACTAATTTTGGATTACTATATAGTGGATCTGCACCAAAAGCTTTTATCCAAGATTCAAATTATACTCAAATGGGTTGGTCTAATGGTAGGTATGATGGAAGCCAAAATAGTTCAACAGATTTTAATATTTATAATAAATAATGCCACAAGCACCATCTTCACAACCCCAAACTTTAATTAATACTTCAATTGAACAACAACAATTGAATAATTTTTTAGGCCCAGTAAATGGAGCTTTAGGAGGTTTACCAGTTGCTGAGAGAAACCAAAGTTATTTTGCAGTATTTATTGGAGCAGGAGGAACAGGGCCTGAAATTATAGATCAAACTGCTTATTTTATTACTTATTTGGTTGATGAAAATGGTAATGTAAGTAAGCCTTCTGAGGATTATGATTCTTTGATTAATTTAAATCAAAATTTTGAAATTGGGAAAAACGTAATTGTTAGAAATGATGCTGCAAGTGCTGTAAATGGTCAATTAGTAGGGAGAAAAAAAATTGCAGCAATTGGTAAACAAGAACCTATTTTATACTCACAAACAGGATCTAGTGAAGGGGCTAATATTAATTCTCTTAATTTTAATAGTGATATAAATACAAATGCTACCCCAAGGGCTTTATTTTGGTTAAATAAAGGAGCAGCTACTATTGGAGATGGGGCTAATTCATTTAGTACTTATAATACACCCTCTCAATCTCCAGAAGCTATAATAGCAACTGTAGATGCAACTGCAGGTACTTATACTACGACTGCTTTAGATGTTTCTCCTGCAGATCAACTTCAAAATGTAGTATTTTCAATAAGTACCGAATTAGAAAGCTGGAATGATGAGGCTGTCTCAGGGACAATTGAATTAACAAAAGATGGAAGTGTAATTGGAAATACCCTACCTTTTTCTTTAGAAGAAGCACCGGCTACAGGTGTCCCTTACATAGAATCATTTACCCATACTATACCAATTACTAGAGAAGAATTAATTAGTGGAACATTTAAGGCTCAAATAACTATGAATTTACCAAGTGGAGCTACAAGTCAATTACAAATTAATTATCTTAACTTTAAAATTACCTCCCAAACCCCAGAAACCACTGCTCCCGCTACTAATTTACCATTTTGGAGTAAGGACCCTAACTTTTTTAATAGCGATAATTTTTGGGTAACAGCTTCAGATGAAATTTCTTTAAATTATGGTAATACTCAAAATTCCCAAAATGTTCAAGCTGCACTAGAGCCAGGGTTTAATTTCTCCCCTGTAACTATACCTTTTATTGTCAACCCAGGTGATAGAATTAGGTTTGGTTATAATAAAGAAAATGATTATACAATTTATGAAGTAATAGAACCCTCAGATGATGCTGATGGAAGATTAAAATTACGGCTTAATTCAGTATTACCTTATAACCTAGTTTTAAATAGTTTTGTTTTACATAAAGTAGATGTTACCAATCCTGTTTATATAATTTTAGATGTTAAAAAAATAGGTGGAACAACTGGCTTTAATGGTATTATCTTACCAGAATATCCTACTGAAAAATTAAGAAAAAATTTAGATAGTATAATTCTTAATTTAAAAGAAAGAGGAATAATAACAGATAACGAAACTTAAAAATAATAATATTTATAACCACATATTTATAAACAATGGGATATTTAAATAATTCGGTAGTAACAGTAGATGCTATCTTAACAAACAAAGGTAGAGAGCTCTTAGCAAGAGGAGATGGTTCTTTTAGAATTACTCAATTTGCTCTTTCAGATGATGAAATTGATTATACTTTATATAATCCAACTCACCCTTCAGGAAGTGCTTTTTATGGTCAAGCTATAGAAAACATGCCCTTATTAGAGGCTTTTCCTGAAACTACTCAAAATTTAAGATATAAATTAGTAACTTTACCTAGAGGTACAGCTAAAATGCCTGTATTAGATTTAGGTTTTTCTCAAGTTACTTTAAAACAAGGTGCTTCATTAGCAATTACACCACAAACTTTAAATTACTTAGGTAATAACCAAGTATTTGAAGCTAATGGTTATACTGCTACTATAGCAGATGTTAGAGTATTAAATACCTTTAACGGTGTAGGAATTCAAACAGAAGGAGCTGTAGCATTAAACCAAACAGAAACGTTAGGTACTAATGTTTCTAGTACAGTTGTTGGCACAACTATTAACATGACAGCTACTACAGTGAATACTTTATTTGGATCAAATACTGAATTAAATACTACTTTACAAATTGTAGGAAGAGATAGTGGAGCTAGAATTACCATCCCAATAAAAATTACAAAAACTAACGCATAATGTCATTTACTAGACTTTCTCCTGACGACTTTTTAATTAGTGCTGATAGTGTTACTGCAGGTGCTTGGACTGGTAATGTCCCTACATTAACTAGCTTTAATACTTCTTCAGTTCAAGTAGCTTCAACAAGTGGAAATTATTATTTAAATATATATCAAACGGGTTCTACTCAAACAGCGGCAGAAATACAATTTAATATTGCTTTTGGTGATGCTGCGGGTTCTGGATCTTTATTATATGATGCTGGAATTGATGGTAAATCCTATACTTCTACTGTATATGGACAATGGCAAAATATTGTTTTAGGAGATGAAAATAATCAATTTATTTTTGGTGGGGTAACTCCTGTTACTCAAAGTTTTTATGCTCTTTCTATAGAAAGAAGTAAATACAAAGGTAGTATCTTTCCTGGAACTTTAGATTTATTAATTAGGAGTTCAAGTGCAGGGGGAAACTTTGATTTACGGTTAACTGATAATAGCAATGATGTTTCAACTACTGTATTTAATGAAGCAGGAAGAGTATTCCAAATAGTATCAGGATCAGCAGGAAAAGCTGTGGGGACAGGAGCAACCCCTTCAGATGCTGTTGCTAATGGCATGACAGCATCAGGTTCTTATGGATTATTCCTCCCAGATATTGGAACTATAATTTTAAATGCAACTGCTTTAAATTTAGAATCAAGTGGAGGAGGAGTAGGATTAAATACTTTATATAACTCTAATACAACAGATAATAATCCTGCTACATTATATAATGCTATATCAAGCTCAGGTAATTTTACTTTAAATAGTCAAGAAAATATAACTTCTGATTATGTCTTCGTAAGAGCAAAAAATAGCCAATTTAATTATTCTGAAAATCCTTCGTTTATTTCAGGTTCAACAGGGGCTGTACTTTATAATAATTTTATTAATGCACCTCAGACATTTATTACTACTATAGGAATGTATAATGATGAAAATGAATTACTAGCAGTAGCTAAATTAAGTAAACCTCTTATTAAAGATTTTACAAAAGAAGCACTCGTTAGAGTTAAGCTAGATTTCTAATGAATGAGCTATTTAAAAACACTTACAAACCAAGATGTAATTATAACTCCATTTGGGGTTAATAAAGGATTTTCTTTTATTGGTAGAAGTGTACAATCCTTATCCCCTTATGGGGGAACAGTTTATGGAACAGGGATATATGGGCAAGAAATTATATTGGGAGATACTTTAAATCAAGCTTATATAGATAGATTTTTAGCTGTTAATACCCCAGAGGAAGGATTTTTTAATACCATTACTGAACCAACTACAGGGTATTTTTCTACTCAGTATCAAAAATTAGTATATGATTCTATTAAACAGCTTTATTATTCAAATTTTACTACATCTGCTACAGGGGATTCACCTGCTACTGCAAGTTTAGTACCTGGGGTTGATGTTGAAGGGGATAGGTTAACGGGATTAAAAACTTCTCGTGGACGGTTTTATAATTTCCCCCAATCAAACCTAACCCCAGATCGGGGATTTTCAACAGATAAAAATGCCGCAATAGGAGTATTGTCAGTACCTTCTAAATTATATGGAAATTATATTCAACCTTCATCTTTTACTATAAGATTTGGGTCTGGTTCTGCAGGGGCTACTTATTATGATATAAAGGATGATGGTGAAGGTAATTTATTATTAGATAATGAACATTGTGGTAATATTATATATGAACAAGGAATTGCAATTTTAACGGGTAGAGTTGTTAGTGGTTATGGGGCTGATGTTTACGGGAATAATTTTTATGGAGGAGATACTGGGAGTTTTACTAATGATCCTTCTTGGATAAGAAATTTTGTGGATACTAGAAATATTAGTTGTTCTTTTTCTTCATCATTTGATATATACGAAACTCAATATAAATGTACTATAAGAGCTAATGAATATAATTATTCATTAAATCCTAGTTTATTAGAAAATTTTGGACAAAATGAAATTCTCATTTCAGGAAGTAACCAATATAAAGGATTTGTAACGGGTTCTGACTTTAGTCCTTATGTTTCTACTGTGGGGTTGTATAATGAAAATCAAGATTTAATAGCAATAGGAAAGCTATCTCAACCTCTTCCTACTTCGCAAACTACAGATACTACCATACTTATAAACATAGATAAATAATCTCATGGCAAAAAAATTAAAAAAAATATTCGCAGCAGGTACTGATGAAGTAGTACAAGCTTTTACTGTAAATTCATGGCACGTATCTCAATCTGTAGATGCTCTTACAGCTGCCCAAGATTATGATATTTCAATTAGTGGTAGTTTAAATGTAACTGGGTCAGTAAGTATTAAAGAGTTAAATACAGATGCTGCCCTTACTGATTTTGTAGTTATTGATACTTCTACAGGTACATTAAAAAAACGCACCTCAGGTGCATCAGGTTCTTCAGGTACTTCTGGTTCAAGTGGCACTTCAGGAAATGGAAGTTCAGGTACTTCGGGTTCAAGTGGTACTTCAGGTACTTCAGTTGTAGGTCCTGCAGGAAATTCAGGTTCATCAGGTACTAGTGGTTCTTCAGGCACATCTGCAACAGCTGTAACAGGTTTAGATACTCAAGTATTATATTTTGATGGTGATGATAATCCAGCAGGAGATTCTGAGTTAACTTGGGATGATGTTAATAAAACATTAAGAATTTCTTCTGCAGATGATGGAACCTCAGGAAAATCCAATTTAATATTAACTAACGATGTTGCTTCTCCTACACTTTCCACAGTTAATTTAGGGAATATTGTTGGAAAAATGCCTGATGACGCTACAGGTATAGAACATGCTAAAATTCAATTTGAACCAGATAATGCAAATTGGGTATATGCTAGTGGGGAATGGAAAATAGCCCCTTCAGCAATAACTTTTTGGACTAATACTACTAATGTTCCTAGCGAAAAGATGAAAATTGGGTATAATGGTCAAATTCAATTACTAAAATATGATAGTTCTGGAGATTTTGTGTCTTCAACACCTACTTATAATCTAGGAACAGATACTGCAGGGAATATAGTTCAAGTTTCTACTAACTATTCAGGTTCTAATTATTTAGATGTAGAAGTTGATCGGATTGATTATAACAGTAATACTGCTGACGATTTAACAGGAGCTGGATCGTATCAATTTATTATAGATGCTCTTATGACAGATATTCCTGGTGCTAACGAAATGGTAATTAATAATGGGGTTAAAGCAAGTACTAGTAGAATTAAAATTAATATAGGAAGTTTTACTCAAGAAATGAATGTTGTAACTCCTGTTTCAATGTCTCAAATTGTAATAGGAAATACTGCTACAGGGGCAGGATCAAGTTGGGCTACTTATAATATTAAAAGTGTTTCGTTATTAAATGATCCTATTGAAGGAGATTATTTAGACATGACTCTCGAGTATCAATCGACTCAAGGAGGTACTGATTTTACCGCAGGTACAGCTGTTAATGTATTTAGACTCAGACCTAAAAATAATGTTAGTACTTCTACTATATATCCTATTAAAAATTATTACACTACAATTCAATACGGAAACCTTTCAAGTACGGATGATGTTAGTTCAACCCTATTTGGATTTTGGTTAGATGAGACTTTTAGATCAGGTTTAAATTCAGGCGATGAATTAATTGTAGAAGCAAAATGGTTTCCTAATACGGGACAAACCGGAACCACTGGTCCTACTATTAGTTTTATTTCATTTAATACAAGTGATTCAGGAGCTACTCTTCGTAGACAATTTTTACCAAGAATTGTTACTCCAAGTACCCCCCAAGTATATTCAATATCTACTAATAACGGGAATTATGGCACAACCCAAATTTTTAAATTTCAATATTGGGAAAGATCAAGCAGTGAATATGGGTTAATTCCTTTAAATGCATATGATACTTCATTCCAACCTTCTACTCTTAGTTAATTTTAAATAATCTCATGGCTAAACAACTAAAAAAAATATTTATTCCTGCTACTGATGAGGTAGTTCAAAATTTTAAGATACAATCATGGCATGTATCTCAATCTGTAGATGCCTTTACAGCTGCCCAAGACTATGATATTTCAATTAGTGGAAGCCTTACAACATCTGGAAGTGTAATCTTCCAGGGATTAAGTACTACTACAGGTCAAACTGATGTTTTAGTTTTAGATGGAGATATTGTTAAAACACAATCAACCACTCTAGGTACCTCAGGTTCAAGTGGTACATCAGGTTCATCAGGTACTTCAGGTTCATCAGGATCTTCAGGTACATCAGGATCAAGCGGTACTTCAGGTAGTTCAGGTACATCAGGATCATCAGGTACAAGCGGATCATCAGGCACATCAGGTACCTCAGGATCATCAGGTACTTCAGGTTCTTCAGGTTCTTCAGGTTCATCTGGTACTTCAGGAATATCTATAGCAGGTTCTTCAGGAACATCAGGTTCATCTGGTGTTTCAGGTACTTCAGGTTCTTCAGGTTCATCAGGTACAAGTGGTTTAACTTGTTATCAATATTCTATAACCCCTAGTACTTCAGGTCAATCTACTATAACATATGATAGCTGTGACTGTGATGGTGGTACACAAAATTTAATTGTATTACCCCCTATTGATTGTGGAAATAGTGCGGGATATTCGGGTGGAGTTGGATACCCTATCCAACAACCTATTAATTTTGGAACTTCAACAGGTAATGTTGCTATAATAGGAGTTGCTTATTCTGTACCTGATAGATTTATAGTTGAATATAATGGAAGTATAGCTGCGGATAGTGGATATAGAGGAGCTTCTTCATATAATATTGGGGGAGGTAACAGATCATCATTTACTACGGCATTAGATGGTCTTATAGATCCCATTACTAACCTTGCTTACCCAAATACATCAATCCCAGGTACTGAGAGTGATGGGTATCCTACAGTAACTTCCCCAGGAACTACTACTATTACTTTTGATAAAAATCTTTCTACTGTGGAATATGGTGATTTTAAAGTATATGCTCCAATGAATAACACGGCGTGGGATGCTGAAATTGGATGTCCTAATGGAGAAGCTTCACCCGTAGGTACTTCTACTTATTCTGCTACAGTATTTGCTACGAGTGCCCCTACAGTAACTTCAGGAGAAGCTGCTACAATAACTTGTCAGGGAATTGCAGGAAGTATAGATAACTCAACTGCTGGAGGGAGTACTTCTACAGGTGGAAATGGAGATAATAATTATATTAGAGTAGTTCAACCTAATCTTGTTTATAGTATTGATGAAAGTGTCTCAGGATATACTATTGATACTACAATCTCATCAGGAAATCCTGGAGCAGATACTATTGGATTCGATGGTACAACTCCTACAGCACCAGGTCAACTTTTTATAAATACGGGAAGTGCAGGAGGAGCAGGGGATTATTATTATTTGTTTACTCAACAACTTGCTAATAGTGGATCAATTAGACTTGTTGGACAAAATGGAGCCGATCGCACATTTAGTGGTTTAAGTGTTTCTGAGGGGGTTGGATTTATTACAGTAGCTTATGATACAGTAACAGTTAATAATGCCACAGCTTATGTTAGAAGTGAAAATGCAACTACATTTGATGTTAATGCTGATTGGTATGAATATACAATTCCTAGAGGATATAATCGTATAGCAGTACAAAATCTTAGCGATGATACAACTACACCTTTTATTTTAAGAGCAGATAGTACCTTAGATGTAGGAGATAATGCTATTTTAGAAGTAGAATTAATAGCAGGAAGTTCAAGAACTTTTTATGGATATTTCTATAACGTAGGACATAACTCAAGTAGTTTTTATAATAATGAAGGGGTTCAAATGTTCTCAAATGCAGATACTACATCAGTATTCCAAGTAATGTATTGGGAATCCGGAAGTAGTGCTAATAATGGTTTAGTACCTTTAACAGCACAGCAAGTTAATCCTTAAAAATTAATAATGAATTGGTTATATAATGAAAAAGAAATCACGGACATATCACAATTTCCCCTCAATACATTTGGGTTTGTGTATAAAGTGATTACCCCCGAGGGTAAAAAATATATTGGAAAAAAGGTTTTATATCACAATAAAAAAACAAAACTCAAAAAATCCGAACTAGCAGAACAGAGCGGTCGGGGGAGAAGAGCATTGCATAAAATTGTGAGTAAAGAAAGTGATTGGAAAAAATATTATGGATCTAATAAACATCTAAAAAACCAAATCGCTGAAGGTGAAGTTACGCTGGAGAGTTTGCATAAACAAATTATCGAAATAGGCTTTAATAAAAAACACCTTACATACCTAGAAACTAAATACCTATTCCAGCTAGAGGTATTGGAAAAACCTGATGAGTATTATAATGATAATATTTTAGGTAAGTTCTTTACCAAAGACTTGGATATTTAAATTATTCAGCGTATATTCACGCTCATGGTAAATCACCTACTAGTAACTCTAGTTGATTCTGTTTTAGGAAAAGGAAAAACCACATCCAGAGGTAATTATGCTTATCACTGTCCTTTTTGTAAACATCAGAAACCCAAATTAGAGGTTAATTTTACGGAAAATAAAAAGGGTCATAACCCTTGGCATTGTTGGGTATGTAATACTCGAGGTAAAACTATACCTAATTTACTTAAAAAAGCAGAGGCATATGATAAAATAGCCGAAGCCAAGAAATTAATACCCCAGGGATCTTTTGTTGAAGAAACAATAGTAAAACATGATTTATCTCTCCCCCCAGAATTTACTAGATTTATAGACAAGCCTACCAGCCTAATGTCTCGCCATGCCTTAGCTTATCTAAAGAAAAGAGATGTTACAATGGAGGATATGATTAAATATAATATGGGATATTGTGAAGGTGGAGAATACCAAAACATGATTATTATCCCTTCATACGATGCTAATGGTACTTTAAATTACTTTACAGCTAGAAGTTTTGAAAAAGAACCTTTCCGTAAATATAAAAACCCATCAGTATCGCGTGATATAGTGCCATTTGAAATGTTTATAAACTGGAGTAGCCCGTTGGTATTGTGTGAAGGACCATTTGATGCCATAGCCATCAAAAGGAATGCTATCCCGCTGTTAGGAAAAAATATTCAATCTAGCTTGATGAAAAAAATAGTATCATCTAAGGTTGAAAAAATATATATTGCATTAGATAGTGATGCTATAAAATCTGCTTTAAAATTTTGTGAAATGTTTATGAATGAAGGGAAAGAGGTTCATTTAATTGAAATGGACGATAAAGACCCTGGGGAGTTGGGATTTAAACGTTTTACTGAACTTATTCAAAAGTCTGTTCCATTAACTTTATCTGGGCTTTTGAGTAGAAAATTATTTATATGAGTACTTTAAAAAAACATTATGGACGTATATTAGAAATTTCTGATGACCATAAACAAATAACCCTCCCAGATGGAAGATATTACCAACGAAATGGTGAATATTACCCCTCTGTAACTTACGTATTGAGCCATTACCCTAAAGGTAAATTTTTTGAGGATTGGCTTAAAAAGGTAGGATACGCTTCAGAGTATATTGTAAAAAAAGCGAGTGAAGAAGGTACACAAGTTCACGAAATGATTGAAGCTTACCTTAATGGTGAGGAATTAAAATTTTTAGAATATGGTGTTCCTATGTACCCTACTTTAGTATGGCAAATGTTTCTACGATTTGTTGATTTTTGGGAAGAATATAAACCTACATTAATCGAAGCTGAAGTTCATTTATTTTCTGATAAACTTAAAATTGCAGGAACCTGTGATATGGTTTGTGAAATAAATGGTGAATTATGGGTTATAGATTTTAAAACATCTAACCATTTACAAACTACCTATGATTTACAAACAGCTATTTACGCCCAATGTTTTGAAGAATGTTTTGGTAAAAAAGCAGATCGTACTGGTGTATTATGGTTAAAATCTTCTAAGCGGGGTCCTAAAAAAGGTGCTATGCAAGGTAAAGGATGGGAAATGTATGAATCCAAACGTTCTCAAGAAGATAATTTAAGTATCTATAAAGCAGTTCGTACTTTATTTGATATTGAAAACCCAAAACATAAACCTGCATTTACAGAATTCAGAACTACAGCTAAAAGAAATTCGTAATATTTATAGTAAACATTTTACTGTGAAATTATACGATATCTTACAAGAAATACAAGGTAAACCTAAAGCTATTATATTAGCGGGTGCTCCTGGAGCTGGAAAAGGATATATCTTAAGGGGCTTAGACTTAGGGGGCTTAAAAATAATGAATGTAGATGATCAATACATTGCCAATTTAAAACAATCTAATGTTAGTTTAGATTTAAAAAATTCAACTCCCGAAGAAAGAAGTAAAGGAGCTTCAGCAATGGCTTTAGCAGTTAAAGATTTTAAACAAGATGTAGCATTTACTATTAAAAATAAAGAATCATTTATTTTAGATGGTACAGGAGCTTCATATAACCAAACAATAAAATTAAAAACTGAATTAGAGGAGGCAGGATATGAGGTATTTATGCTTTATGTTTATACTGATTTAGAACGTTCTCTAAAACAAAACCAAAACAGATACGAGAAATCAGATGGCAAAGACAGAAGTCTAGCCCCAGGTATTGTAATGAAAACTTGGAAAAACGTAACTCAAAACTTTAAACCCTACCAAGATCTATTTGGTTCTAATTTTACTTCAGTAGCTAATACCTTAGAAGACCAAGAAATATCAGACTTAGAAGATATAATTGACACATATCTTACACCTTTTACTCCCAAAGGAACTAAACCTAAAACTCCTAAAGAACAAGCCCGATCTGATGCTAGAAAAGCTAAAGATGCTGAAGAAATAAAAGCTATGTTGAATGATAAATTCATCCAAAATATAGTTACCAATTCAGTATCTAAAGAAGAAGCACAATCTAAAATTCAATCTTTCTTATCATGAATTTTTTAACTGCTGAATTAATTAAAGATTTATTACCTGAGGGAGTTGATTCTTCTCGAAAAAAGGTAATTGGTATGTTTGGTGGAGGTTTTAAACCTCCTACTATAGGCCACCTTGAGGTAGTAAAACGGGCTTTACAAGAAAATCCTGAAATGGATGCCCTTATTATATTAGTAGGTAGTGGAACTCGAAATTCAATTAGCCAGGAAGAATCACTTGCTATTTGGAATATATATAAAAAATCCCTTCCTAGTAAAGTAAGAGTAATGGCTTCACCTGAAGGTAAAGCACCTATAGCTGCTATATACTCATATGCTAAAAAGAATCCTGATAAAGAAGTCTATTGGTTTTTGGGTGCTAGAGAAGGAAATGAAGAAGATTTTCAAGATATAATGAAGCGTACTCAATCTCTTCGTAAAGGAGATTATTCAAATCTTAAAGTTAAAGAAATAGTAACAACGGGAGCAGTCAGTGGTACTAAAGCTAGACAAGCTTTATTAGCCCAAGATAAAGAAACATTCATCCAATTCCTCCCAGATATTCCTGAAATAGATGAAATTTGGAACCTGCTATCTGATGTAATTACTGAGCGGATCAATTTTACACCTGATTTTATTACTAAAGGTGATGTAAAATTCGTAGATGATATGGCCGATAGAAAGTTAGCTCCTATTGAAGTTGATTTATCAGGAAGACATTTTTTTGACAGACTAAATGACCCAAGAAATTTTCCAGATATTTCAATTGAAGAATTAGAAGATTTTTTTGATAAATTATCTGATGAAAAAGAAGAATTTATTGAATTCCTCCAAAAATATAGAGAAATAGTAGTAAAAGATACAGAAACTAACATAAATATTCCTTTTATGAAATTAGCAAACAAGGCAATTGCTAAAACTATTATGCGTAAAAAGAATTTTTTAAGTTCTACCCCTGTTTTACCTTTACAAGAAATAAGCTACGATGGTGAAACTACAATGCAATCTCGCTATATAATAAACCAACTTAAAGCTAATTTAGGCACTTATTATGAAGAAGAAACAGTAGGAAATTTAAGAGATATAGAATATACCCTCGAATTTAAATTAAACCCTGTAAAATCTGAGAAATTAGGTTATGCACCTTATCTTGTAGATGCCGCTGGTGGTAAAGATGGTATAGAATTAATTGTAAATTATGAACCTTCTTCATATCCTCAATTTTTAAATGATTTAATAGCTGAACTTAAGGATACTTTACGCCACGAATTAGAACATGTTGGGCAAGAAAATTTTGAAAAAGGAGTTAGAATAGGAAATGTTAAAAATGACGCTAATCTACCCCTCCCAGAATACCTTACTCTTGATTATGAAATTCCTGCTTTTATAAGAGGATTAAATAAAAAAGCTAAAACTAAAGATATTACATTAGGACAAGCTATAGATGAATTTTTCTTAGAGCGTGCTGACGAACTATCTTATGAAGAAGAGGCATACGTAAAACGTAAATGGGTAGAATGGATAAAAAAGAATCTTCCTAAAACCCCTTTACAAGAAGCAGATCCTAAAAAAGGTACAGGTAAAAAACCTAAAGGAAGCAGTCGAAGACTTTATACAGATGAAGATCCATCTGATACAGTAGGTATAAAATTTAAAACTAAAGAAGATATAGTTGATACTTTAAATAAATCTTCATTTAAAAATAAACCTCATGCTCGTCAATCTCAAGTAATTAATTTAATCCATCAACGGGTTAGAGCAGCTTATGGAAAAGCTAAAGATCCTGATGTTAAATCTAGATTAAAAAGAGGGTTAGATTATATTACAAAACGTAAAGAAGCATCTAAAAAGAAAACCCAACGGTTAAAAGATAAAAAAACTAACGAAAATACAGTTTTAAACCATAACCAAAAATCAGCTCCTTATGGCTCAGGATATGAAAAATTAAATGAAAATTTTGAAGGACGCATCCAATCTTACACAGATTCTCTTTCAAAGTATATGGCTGGCCAAGATTTAAATATTCAACCGCTTCCTTCATTAGAATTTATAGATAACGACGAAGAAAACGCAGGCAATATTTTCGGAAAAACCGCATATTATATGCCTTCTGAAATGAAAATTGTTTTATATACAATGGGGAGACACCCCAAAGATATATTACGTTCATTTGCACATGAAATGATTCACCATCATCAAAATTTAAGTGGTACTTTAGGTAATATACAAACCACTAATACAAATGAAGATGGTAATCTAGAAAAATTAGAACGTGAAGCTTATGAAAATGGTAACATAATGTTTAGAAACTGGGAAGATCAATTAAAAAATGAAAACTAAAGAATTTATAAAAGCAGTGAATGGAGAGTTTGATATAGAAACTCTTGAATTAATGCAAGGATTAATTAATAAAAGATTAACTTTATTAAAGTCTATGCAAGATATAGCTAATAAAAAACAAATAAAAGGTTTTAGAAGATGAGTGGTACTACAGGAAAAAGCAAAGGACTGGGAGATACGGTAGAAAAAATCACAACAATCACAGGTATTAAAAAAGTAGTAGATACTATATCTGAAAAAACAGGGAAAGGATGTGGTTGTAATAAAAGAAAAGAAAAATTAAATAAAAAGTTTCCGTATGAATGATAATGTTTTAAAAAAAGAATTTACCAAAAAAGATGTACAACGCGCACGTAATCTAATCACAGGTGATGCAGGTGCCCGTACTACTGAAGGAGTAGGTTATAAGAAAAAATACGAACACCGTGTTGAAGGTGATGTATGGGAAGAAAATGGTAGAAAATGGACTATTAAAAATGGTCTAAAACAAAATATCACCAAAATGGATAAATTTAAAAAAATGGGTAAAATGCCCTTATTTTGTCCTGAATGTAATACATTAATGAATGATGGCTTAGATAAAAAAGTTTACCCAGCTTACCAAAAGTGTCTTAATTGTGTTGTAGACTATGAAGCTGAATTAAAAAAACAAGGTAAAGATAAAGAATATTTTGATGGTTTACATAACAGCCATATATCTAATATTCAAAAAGAGTATACAAATTTTATTAATGAAAAGCTTACTGAATCTAGTGATGGATATATTACTGAAAAAGGTGATAAAGAAAATTGGAGAGGAGGCTTATCAAAAGAACAACTTGAAAAAGAACTCCAAGAAGGTATGGAATTTCTTGAAAATTTGAAGGTTAAGTAATTTTATATATTTATCAACAGTATGGCTCAATGTAATATAGAAGAAGTAATTAAATCTGTAGTAGCAGAAAAAAAACGGGATCGATGTCTCCGCATTGCTGACAGAAAATTTGATAAACCTTCTGCATACAAAAGTGGAGCTGTTGTTAGATGCCGTAAAGGGAATATTTGGAAAGGTTTAAAAGAAGAACAACAAACTTTAGTTCAAGAAAAAGCTAAAGAAACTTTACGCACCTGGTTTAACAGATCAGGAGCACCTGGTAAAACAGGAGGGTGGGTTGATTGTAATGCTCCTATTCGTAAAGATGGTAAAATAACAGGTTATAAATCTTGTGGTAGAAAAAAAGACGAAAAACGCTCTTACCCAGCTTGCAGACCAACAGCTGCTAAGTGTAAAGATAAAGGTAAAGGTAAATCTTGGGGTAAAAAAGCCTCAAAATAACATAACTAAAGGGAACTTATCAATATTATAAAAAATGAAAAAATCTGAATTTAAAGAATATTTGAAAACTGAGATACTTCAAATGTCTGAAGCTACTAAAGAAGAAGTAGACACACAAAAAGAACTTAATGCCGAATTAGAAAAAACTAAGGAATTAACTTCTACAATGGAAGGTAAAATGAAAAAATCTGAATTTAAGGAATACCTTAAAAATGAGATTTTAGCAGAACTTAGCAATATTGACCCTGGAACCGAACCTAAGTCATTCTTAAGAAAAAAACCAAGTTATGTTCAATTAGAAGCTGGTGGCAATATTGATCCTGGAGTAGAACTTAAATCTTTTTTAAAGAAAAAACCAGATCATATTCAACTTGAAGAAGAAGAAGAAGTTGATGTTGATATTGATGTAACCGATGATGTAGAAGTTGATGACGAAGTATCTATAGAAGCAACCCCAGAGGAAGCTACGCTAGTGGGTATGACAGATGAATTAGTAGCAATAGCTAAACGAGCAAAAGATGCTGGATTTATAGAATTAGCAAACCAAATTCTTAATTCTGCAAAATTCTCTTCCAAAACTCAATTTGACGCAATCACACCTGAAGTATAATGGCTAAGAAAAAAACCAAATTAGAAAAAATGTCTAAAGATGAAAGAACATCTTTAGCATATGCCTTAGCTACTAATTTGGCTAAGCATGGTAAGCCTCAAACACCTAAAAATGAGCGTAAGTTAACTAAGGGTGAAGCGAATAAAAAGGAAAAGCACGTCATGAAATTTAAAGATTCTTTTGATTTAGAAGAATTAAAAAATCCTAAAAAAGCTGATTTAAATAAAGATGGCAAACTTTCTTCTTACGAAAAAACTAGAGGAGCAGCTATTGAAAAAAATATAAATGAAGCACCAGGATCTACATTAACCCTGTCTCAATCCGATATGGATAAACTACACAAAGATGGGAAATTAGAAATTGATGGTCATAAAATTTTATTCAAAATGAATGAGGATTTAGATTTGGGCCATCAGGATAATGAACCCCATATGCTTAAAAAAGATCTTTATAGGATTGCTAAGTATGCCTCTGAATTATATATGATAGTAAATAATTTTGATAATAAAGGAATGGAAGTTGATTTTCCCCATTGGTGGCAATCAAAAATTATCAAAGCAAAAAGCATGTTAATCTCAGCTAAACATTACTTAGATGGGGAATTAACAATCCCTCAAATAGATGCTATGTTAGAAGAAGAAATGGATTTAAACGATCCTATTTTAGTAAAACAAAGAGCAGATAAAATAAATCGTGAAAAAGGGGATTTTGGTAAAGCATATGGAGATGCTGTTAAAGTTGCTTACGGTAGTGATAAAAACGCTAAAAAAATAGCTTTCCTTAAAAAAGAAAGAGATCAATTAATGCGTGATATGGAACAAGAAGCTGAACCAGAGGGAGGACCTATTGCAGATAGATACGGTGCTAAATTAGATCGTATTGATAGTGCAATCGCCAAATTAGAAGGTAGAAAAGAAATGACTTATGATCAAGCTATTAAATAATGCAAAAATCTGAATTCATAGCGAAAATTAAAACATTAGCAAAACAAGTTTATGCTGATAAAACAAATCAACCTGAAATTGCTCAAAGTAAATTTCCAATGATTGATGAGTTCCCTCCATTAAAAAGTATAATGGATGATTTGTTTGATTTTCAATATGAACCTTTTGTAGATGACATACAGTGGATTGCTCCCCGTCCTACTACTTTTAGAATAATGTTAGTTAATGGAGCTAATTTTTATTTAATCTACCAAGGTGAAGATGGAGATAAAGAATTATTTACCGCCCAAGTAGCTGGTAAAAATTATTGGCTAGAATCACTTGCTGAAGAACAACAAGCCTCAGAAGCCATAGCTCGTTTATTAAGATTTAAGTATGCTGCTGTTCCTAAAGATGAAGAAATTGCAGATGAAGATCTAGGAGATGAATTCTCAGAAACAGAAACAGAAACAGAAGTTGAAGTAGAACCAGCAGTCCCTCAATCAGTAGAAGATTTATAATATGGATGTTTTAGAAAAATTTTTAAGGAAAGTTTCATACAAATTTCCAAAAGGATATCCTGACATCACTGATAATCAAGATATGATTTTATTAGAAAACATTTTAAATAATCTTTTAAAAGAAGAAGTTCAATTTCGCCCCTTAGAATATGGTGAGTTGAAAAAATCAGGTAGAGAATATAGAATATCTACTATATATAATAAAATTCAAGACAAAAAACCTTTTGTTACTACAACAGGTGAAGTAATACTACAGTTTAATAACCCTGAACATGCTGAAGTTTTTAAAAATGAAGATAAAGAGGGAATTAAAACTTTAGGGGGACGTAATGTTAATATTTTTCCATTCTTTAAAGATAATAAAGATAAAACTTATGGTCTTCGAGATCTTTTAAAAACTACTGAATTTGGGGGAAAAGGATCAGGATCAGGTACGGTGGTAGAAGATAGAAATTTGGGTATTCTTAAAGAACTTATTAAAGACATACTTGATTCTACTGGTAAATCTTCAATTACTGTTAAAATAGGAAATGAAACCCACCCTAATATAGTAGGAGCCGAAACCCAGGCAGGAATGCCTAAATCAGATTTTAATCTTATTGATACTTCTGGTAAACCTGTCGTTTTTATTTCTCATAAAAAAGGGTCAAACGCTGGTGATTTTATTAGGTGGAGTGGTTTTACTATGTATGCCGATGATTCTGAGGTTCAAGCATTTAACAATGCTTTAAAAAAATTCATCTCAGACAATAATCTTGAAGGAGTCCCTAGAGCTTCAGCATTTATAGCTCCTGTTAAAAGTCCTGAACTTATAAGAGAATTAATATATGGACCTGAATATGGGGGAAATTATTCTAAAGAAAATGTAAATATCATATTACAAGGAACCCCTAAACTTACAGAAGTAGGGGATGGTGTATATGAATTAGGTTCCAACCACACTCTCATCCCCCCTCAACTCCCAGAGGGAGATTATGCTCCTTATTTAACTTCCAAATATAGATCTGATAGAACTATGTTTGGTATTCCTGATAATGAAGCTATAGCTAGAACAAAAGCAGTATCATACAGAGCCTCAAATGTTTATGAGTTGAAAAATGGAGAATTTATTAAAGTAAAATAAATTAATATTTATAACCATGCTTAAACAATACATTCAAGAAGCAATACAGGGCTATCAAATCCCACAAGAACCATGTTCATGTGGTTGTGGTGGCTGTGATGTAGCACCTAAAATCGCTTTACTGGAGAGTAAAGCGCCTATAAGCGAAGGTCTCCGATATCACATCGATAATGGCATCTCATTGCAAGACAATGTATTTAGAATAGGATCTAAAAAATACCTACAATTATTTGCTGAAGCTCGTATGTTAAATGAATGGAAAACTATTAGCTTAGATGAAAATAGTAAATTCCTTATTGAAAATACTGACATTGGTAAATTTGGAATTTATGAAGGTAAAAAAGTCCCACTTGATATACCTAAAGCTATAGAAGAAGCAGAATATCAAGGTAAAGAAGTTCCAATTGGTAAACCTAAGCGTGGTGGTTCTAAAGCTTATTATGTTTATGTAATGGACGGAGACAAAGTTAAAAAAGTCTCATTTGGATCAGGCGGTTTAAGAGCAAAAATTAAAGACCCAAAAGCGCGACAGGCATTTGCTGCTAGACACAATTGTGATCAAAAGAAAGATAGAACAACAGCAGGATATTGGAGCTGTAACCTCCCAAGATATGCCCCAGCACTCGGTTTAGGGCCTAAAATGAATACTTTTTGGTAATGGATACATTTGATTATAAAGCATACTTAAAAAATAACCCTCTTTTAAAAGAAGAGTTAAAGGATAATGGCCCCGAAGAAAAAGCATTTGATAATGAATTCGATGCTTTAGGAACTGAATTAGCAGGAGCTATTAAAAATGAGTTAGGCGATAAAGCTAAAAAGCTTGATGAAGTAGCAGGTGTAGTAGGTATTATAGGCTATATTTTATTATCTAATACTGTAGCTAACATGCTTGCCAAATTTGCCCAAAAAATGGCTAAAAAATATGATTGGGGTAAAGGTGAAGAGGCAGCTAAAAATATATATAAGTGGACACACGACAACGAAAAAGCATTCCAAGCTCCTATTAGACGAATAGTTAGTTTATTTACTAAAGATGCAAAAAGGCAAGACCAAGTAGCTAAGATACTTTATGCTGTTTTAATTTTATTAATGGCAGGTCAAGCAGGTGGAAATGCAGCCTCTTACCTTAAAAAAGCTAGTTGGCTTAAAGGAGGACTATATGGCCTAAAATCAGCTATTAAAGGTAAAGAAGTTCATACCATTTTTAAGGATGTAATAGCAGACATAGGAGCATAATGAACCCATATACAGATAATTTAAACATAAGAACATTTACTGAAGACGTAGATCCAATGTCGTTAATTTGGCATGAAGATCAAGAAGATAGAACAATAGAAGTTATAGAAGGAAATGGGTGGAAGTTTCAATTTGATGAAGAAATCCCATTTGAACTTAAAGAAAATAGTAGTTTTGATATCCCTCGTGGATATTTACATCGTGTAATAAAAGGTAACGGAAATTTAACAATAAAAATTATAAAAAAATGAATACTCAAGAGTTATTTGAACAAATCGAAACTTTATACGGAACGTTTAAAGCAGAACATGAAGGTAAATCTAAAGCAGCACACGGTAGAGCCCGTAAAGCTTTAGGGGAAATTAAAAAATTAGTAACTGAATATCGTAAAGCATCTGTAGCTGAAGATAAAAAATAAAAAATATGTCCCATAAACTTACATCTAACTCCTCAGTAATATACAATGCTGAAAGACAACTTTCAGGAGTACTAGAAATAATCCCTGAACAAATCACCTACCAAAATGATGGATCAAGTTATCATAATGTAATGATTAATTGTCCTGTAAAAACCCCAGATAATGGTTATGTAGCGGGTTTAAATTACAATGTAACAGAGGATGCTTGGAATACTTTTTTTGCATCTTTAACACTTACATCTACAGATGAATTTGATAAACAGGAGGAAGCAGCTTTAAAATATGTTTTAACTCAAATTGATGGTGATTGGGGGTTAACTGAAAGTGATTGGACATATAGCGCATAATAAAAAAACATATAGACTGATTCATAGCCAGTCGTAACTAAAAAAAAAACATGACATCTGTGGCGTCTCCTTTGGAGACGTCACTTTTTGTTTGTATATTTACATAATCTTAATACAATAATGGAAAAAATAGTAATAATTGGAGCCGGTGTAGCAGGTGTTAATGCTGCAACTAAATTAGTAGATGAAGGTTTTGATGGTGAAATTACCATCATTGATATGGGTAATGATCCATATAACCGTAAACCTGAGGAAGTAATGACAGGTTTTATGGGTGCTGGAGGATGGAGTGATGGTAAACTTACATACCACACTTCAATAGGTGGTCATTTAACTAAGTATACGGGCGATGAAAAAGCAATGGAGTTAATGGATCAAGTGATTACTAACTTTAAACGTTTTCACCCTAAACCAGAAGAAGTACAATGTTCTAATCCTGTAGCAGAACCTGATTTTATTAAACCATATTTTGGATTACGTTTATTCCCTGTATGGCACGTAGGTACAGATTATTTACATGAAATTGGTAAAAATTGGTACGATTATCTTTGTGATAAAGGTGTTAAATTTATTTGGAAAACTAAAGTTACATCAATTGATTTTGATAATCAATTAGTTTCTTTGGGAGTAGTGGATAAAATAAAATATGATAAACTTATCTTTGGTGTGGGTAAATCAGGTATTGACTTTGGTAAAAAATTAGCCGAACAATATGAATTACCAACCGAATCAAAACCAGTACAAATTGGTGTTAGATTTGAAGCACCACAAAAACACTTTCAAAAACTTATTGATGTAAGTTATGATTTCAAATTGTACCGTAAGTTTGAAAATGAAGGTGTATCACTCCGTTCATTCTGTACAAACAATAATGCAGCTTATGTAGCACTCGAAGAGACATATGGTGATTATAGTTACAATGGTCATGCTAAAAAAGGAGAAGAACATAGAAACGATATGACTAATTTTGGTATCTTAATGGAAGTTAAAGGTATTGATAAACCATTTGATTGGTCTCGTGAATTAGTTTCTAAAGTACAAAGACATAATATAGTTTCAAATGAAGGAAGAGGTGGAAAAAAAGCAATAGGACGTTTTGAGGCTAAATATAAAGCTGGTCTTTATTATAGCCCTTCGAACAAAGATAAAACCCTCACTTCAGAAGGTGATTGGGTAAAAGCCCATTATATTGGTAAAGAAGGTCTTCAAGAAGTACGAGATGCATTTAAAGGATATTTTAAGTACATTGAAGATTTTATTGAAGATATGAAAAAAGTGTTTCCAACACTTGGAGATGATTGGGGAATTTATGTACCTGAAGTAAAGTATTTATCACCTGAACCACTTGTAAATTATCAAGATTTAAGTTTAACTACATACCCCAATATTCACTTTGTAGGTGATGCATTAAGTGCCAGGGGTATTACAGTATCAGGAGCACAAGGTACATTAGTAGCAGAACAAATATTGTTATTACAAAAAGAAGTAAATGATTTTTTAAACGATCCTGCTAATAATCAAGAACCTCACGAAATGGGAGACACACATGAATATATTATGGGGGGTTTAACAATGCCTAAAGAAAACACTAATAAACTAAAATAATGGGTAAAAATAATAAATGGCCTGAACCAACCCGAACTAAAACCCCAGATGGCACTATATTACACCATTGGGATGGTAAACTTCATAATTGGGAAGGACCAGCTCTTATACCTCAGGGTGTAAGACGGTTAAGAGAATATTATATTTATGGGATTTATCATACTGAAGAAGAATGGAAAGAAGTCCGAAGGGAAAGAAATGGAGTTCCATGGTATAAAAACCCTGCAATGAGAGAATCAGCACGTCAAGGAGGATAAAACAATATTATTATGAAAATAGGTTTTTGTGGAACAATGTCTGTAGGTAAAACAACGCTTGTAAATGCGTTGAAAAAATTACCTGAATTTAAAAATTATAATTTTGCTACTGAACGTAGTAAGTATCTTAATTCATTAGGTATCCCTTTAAATCATGAAACTACAATTGAAGGACAAACTATATTCCTTGCTGAACGTGTAACAGAATTAATGCAAGAAAGTCTTATTACTGATAGAACAATTATTGATGTAATGGCTTTTACTAATTGTGCTGCAAAAGTAAATTATATAGATGCTGATGCTTTTAACGAATATGCCTCTAGATTTATTAAAGGATACGACTATATCTTTTACATATCCCCAGAAGGATTAGATATTGAAGATAATGGAATTCGCGAAACAAATGTTGAATATAGAAATGAAATTGACAAAACTATTCAAAAACTTTTATTTAAATATCGTCCTATTTTTTATACTATTAAAGGATCAACTGAAGAACGTATTCAACAAATTTTAAAAACTATTAATTAATAATATTTATCGTCATGAAATTATGGAAATACATTTTGGGTGCCCTAACTTTTATAGGAGGACTATTAGTTGTTAATTCTTCTAAAAAAACAAAAGAAATTAAAAAGAAGGTTGAAACTAATAAAAAAGAAATTAAGCAAGTTAAAACTAAAGCTAAAAAGGTAGAAGCTAAAAAAGTAGAAGCTAAAAAGGCAATTAAAGATCAAGATAAAAAAGTAGCTAAAACAAAAGCAAAAGTTAAAAAAACTACTACGGCTAAAAAAACTACGAGTGATTTTAAAAAGAAATATAGGTCTAAAAAATGAAACAAATTCTAATTACACTTTCTTTATGTGTATCTAGTCTTTGTTTTTCACAAGATACTCTTCAAATTCCTGCTATAGAACTTGAAGAATTTTTTTTAGCTTTAGATACTCTAGAAACACAAGATTCTATTAAAACTATTTTAATTGGACAATTAGAAAAACAAATAGAATTCCACCTAGAGTTAAATGATCATAATGAAAATCTCCTTTTATACAAAGATCAAGAAATAGAATTATTAAATAACCAAATAGATTTACATCTAAACCATTTAAATCAAGTAGATAAATGGTATAAAAAACCTTGGACTGGAGCAGTAGGTATACTTTTACTACTACATGTTATAGATTATACACTCCCTCAATGAGTAATCTTAAAAAAATAATAAGGCAGGAATATGTAAAGTGTGCTCAAGATCCTATACACTTTATGAAAAAGTATTGTATGATTCAACACCCACAAAGAGGTAGAATCAACTTTCATTTATATCCATTTCAAGAAAAAGTATTAAAATTATTTGAAGATAATCCTTATTCTATTATTTTAAAATCTCGTCAATTAGGTATTTCAACGTTATCTGCTGGTTATTCTTTATGGATGATGATTTTTCATGAAGATAAAAATATTCTTTGCATAGCTACTAAGCAGGAAACTGCTAAAAATATGGTTACAAAGGTTAAATTTATGTATGAAAATTTACCTTCATGGCTTAAAGTAGATTTTGAAGAAAATAACAAATTAACACTCCGCTTAACAAATGGATCTCAAATTAAAGCTACTTCAGCATCAAGCGACGCAGGTAGATCAGAAGCAGTTTCACTTCTATTAATTGATGAGGCTGCTTTTATTGATAACATTGGTGAGATATGGGCATCAGCCCAACAAACACTTGCTACAGGTGGGGGGTGTATAGCACTTTCAACTCCTTATGGTACTGGTAATTGGTTTCACCAAACATGGGTTAGGGCTGAAGCAAGTGAAAACGAATTTTTACCTATTAAATTACCTTGGTATGTCCATCCTGAGCGAAATCAAGAATGGAGAGATAGACAAGATGAATTATTAGGAGATCCTAGAATGGCAGCTCAAGAGTGTGATTGTGATTTTAGTACTTCTGGTGATATTGTATTCTACCCTGAATATCTAGAATTTATAGAAAAATCTACAGTTAAAGAACCTTTAGAAAGAAGAGGAGCAGACCAAAATTTATGGATATGGGAATCTGCTGATTATACTAGACAATACCTAATTTCAGCTGACGTAGCTAGAGGTGATGGTAAAGATTATTCGGCATTCCATATATTTGATGTAGAATCTGCTACACAAGTAGGTGAATATAAAGGTCAAATAGGTACTAAGGATTTTGGAAATATATTAACAGCTATTGCTACTGAATATAATAATGCTTTATTGGTGGTAGAAAATGCTAATATTGGTTGGAGTACAATTCAAACTATTATTGAACGTAACTACCCTAATTTATATTATTCTCCAAA
>Ga0206123_10000979_pt1 | contig 27405 bp, 24 predicted proteins | sample Helgoland_Spring_2_FD_160086 | JGI IMG/M metagenome (GOLD analysis project Ga0206123, IMG submission 160086) | Pelagic subsurface seawater microbial communities from Kabeltonne, Helgoland, North Sea - Helgoland_Spring_Bloom_20160316_1 | ecosystem: Environmental > Aquatic > Marine > Epipelagic ...
GAATTAAATGCTGTTAAAGAAGTTTTTGGAAATCAAATTCCAAAAATTAGTTCTACTAAATCTTTATCAGGTCATCCTTTGGGAGCTGCTTCTGTTCATGAGGCTATTTATTGTTTAATTATGATGAAAAATAACTTCATTGCCGGTTCAGCAAACATTACAGAAATGGATGAAGAAGCAAAAAAATTTCCAATAGTTTCTAAAACTGAAAAAGGAGCGACTTTAAATACTGTTATGTCTAATAGCTTTGGTTTTGGGGGAACCAATGCAGCGTTAATTTTTGAGAAAGTGTAATTATGAGCTTAATGAAAGGTAAAAAAGGACTAATCATGGGCGTAGCCAATGAGCGCTCTATTGCTTGGGGCATATCACAAAAACTAGCAGACGCGGGAGCTGAACTTGCATTTACGTATCTTGGTGATGCTTTAAAAAAAAGAGTTATACCATTAGCAGAAAAATTAAATTCTAAAGCAACATTTAGTTGTGACGTAGAAAATAAAGAAGAAGTAATAAAATTATTCGAAGATATTAAATCTAAGTGGGGGCAAATTGATTTCGTTGTACACGCTGTAGCTTTTTCAGATAAATCGGAATTATCAGGTGAATATTTAAATACAAGTAGAGAAAATTTTTTAAGAAGTATGCTTATTTCTTGCTTTTCTTTTACAGAAGTTTCTAAAGAAGCAGCAAAAATTATGAAAGAAGGAGGAAGTTTACTTACCTTAACTTATGAATCTACAAAAGCTATTCCAAATTATAATGTTATGGGTGTGTGTAAATCTGCTCTAGAAGCAAGTGTTAAGTATTTGGCAAGAGATCTAGGTTCAAAAGGAATGCGTGTTAATGCAATAAGTGCTGGTCCTATTAAAACTTTGGCAGCATCAGCAATTGGTGATGCAAAATTTTTATATAAATGGAACGAAGATCATTCTTTTTTGAAAAGGAATGTAGATATTAATGACGTAGGAAATTCAGCTTTATATCTTTTAAGTGATTTAGCTGCAGGTGTTACTGGCGAAATTCATTATGTTGATGCCGGATACAATAAAGTAGGAATGCCTGATCCTAAAAATATTACTTAAGCACTAGCTTGTTTCATAGATAATTTAACTTTACCTCTATCAAAGCCAACTACTTTTACTGAAACTTCGTCTCCTTCTTTGACAACATCTCCAACTTTTTCAACTCTTTTGGCCGCAAGTTCAGAAATATGTACAAGACCATCTTGTTTTCCTAAAAAGTTTACAAATGCACCAAATTCCATAATTTTTACTACCTTACCTTTATAAATTTTTCCCATTTCTGGTTTTGCAACTAAACTTTTAATAAACTCGATTGCTTTGTTTCTAGATTCTTCATCCGGAGCAGCAACTGTTACTTCTCCGGTATCTTTAACGTCAACTTTTGCACCAGATGTTTCAACTATTTCTCTAATTGTTGCTCCACCTTTACCTATTACTGTTGCTATGTCTTTCTTATCAACTTTTATAATTTCCATTTTTGGAGTGTGTTTTGAAAATTCTTTTCTTGAGTCTTTTAATGCTTTATTCATTTCACCTAGAATATGTTCTCTACCACCTTTAGCTTGCTCTAAAGCTTGTTCCATTATTTCAAAGGTAATGCCTGTTATTTTTATATCCATTTGTAGTGATGTGATTCCATTTTTTGTACCAGCTACTTTAAAATCCATGTCACCAAGGTGATCTTCATCTCCTAAAATATCTGATAGCACTGAGAAATTATTTCCCTCTTTTATTAACCCCATGGCAATACCAGCAACTGGTTCTTTTATTGGAACACCTGCATCCATAAGAGCCAATGAGGTTCCACAAACTGTTGCCATTGATGAAGATCCGTTAGATTCTGTGATTTCAGAAACTACTCTAAGTGTATATGGAAAATCTTCACCTTTTGGTAAAGATGAATTAATTGCTCTCCAAGCTAATTTTCCATGTCCTACTTCTCTTCTTCCTGTTCCAATTCTTCCACATTCTCCTACAGAAAATGGGGGGAAGTTGTAATGTAACATAAATCTATTTTTTTGCATTCCACTTAGGCTTTCTACTCTTTGTTCATCATCAGACATTCCTAAAGTAGTAACTACTAATGCTTGTGTCTCTCCTCTGGTAAACAATGCAGAGCCATGTGTTCTTGGCAATACTCCAACTTCACACTTAATTTGCCTTACATCTGCTAGACCTCTTCCGTCAATTCTTTTTTTGTCTTTGATAATTGCAGTTCTTACAATATCTTTTTCAAGCGACTTCAGTTGAGCCATAGCTTGATTCTCGGTTACGTTCTCATCTTCTGCAAACATTTCTTTACATTTAGTCTCTATTTCTGAAATAGCTGTCGATCTTTTCTTTTTGTCTATTTCCTTAAAAGCTTTTCTAAGATCAGCCTCAACAGCACTAGCAATTTTCTTTTTAAGGTCAGAATGATCGATTTCTTCAACTTCCCATTTTGGCTTACCGGCTTTTTTAGCAAGTTTTTCTATTGTTTCTATTACTGGTATTAAACTCTCATGACCAAACTTTACTGCATCTAACATTATTTTTTCTGAAAGACCTGAGGTTTCTGACTCCACCATTAAAACAGCATCTTTAGTTCCAGCTACAACTAAATCTAATTCTGATTCTACTAACTCTTCTGGTGTTGGGTTTAATAAATATTTACCTTCTTTATAACCAACTCTACTCGCTGCTATAGGTCCGCCAAACGGTAGTCCTGAAATAGCTAGTGATGCAGAACATGCTATAATTGAAAGTACATCGGCTTGATTTTCACCATCATACGACAATACAGTAGGAAGTAATTGAACCTCGTTCATAAAACTAGAGGGAAACAAAGGTCTAATAGGTCTATCTATTAACCTTGAAATTAATTGTTCAGATTCAGTTGGTCTTGCTTCTCTTTTAAAGTATCCACCCGGAATTTTTCCAGCTGCGTAGTATTTTTCTTGATAATTTACTGAAAGAGGAAAAAAATCTTGACCATCTCTTAATTTTTTTGCACCAACAACAGTTGCTATCACAACTGTTTCTCCACAAGTTGCTATAATTGCACCGTCAGCTTGACGAGCAATTTTTCCCGTTTCTAATACTAATTTTTTTCCATTAACTATTAATTCTTCTTTATGTATTTTAAACATTATTTCCTTAAATTTAGTTGTTTAAGAACCTTTTGATACGACTCAGGTTTTTTCTTTTTTAGGTATGAAAGTAGTTTTTTTCTTTTATTTACTGATTTAGTCATACCTACCGCAGAATGCTTATCTTTTTTTGCACTTTTAAAATGTTCTGCTAATTTTGAAATTTTATCAGTTAGTAATCCTATTTGTATTTCGGTTGAACCCACATCCTTTTCGTGATTCGCAAGAGATTTAATTGTATCGTTTTTTTTCTTTATCATTTTCGTTATTTTTCTTTATAATTCTTTCAATCTTTTCAGCGTATTCAAATGAGTTATCTTCTACAAAAGTAAGTTTAGGAAGAAACTTAATATCTAGCCTTTTAGACAGGGCTTTTCTAACAAGATGTGAGTACTCCGTCAAGATCCTAACTGTTTCTTTAGTATCGGCTCCACCTAGAGGAATAACATACACCCTTGCTGTTTTTAGATCTGGCGTCATTCTTACTTCGGTAACTGTGATCAATTTAGAGTTAATAGATGGTATTTTAGCCTCATTTCTGATTAAGAGTTCTCCTAAATTTTGTTTTACAAGTTCTCCCACTCTTAATTGTCTCTGACTAAAAGGCCTTTGTGAACTTTGGTTTCCCATTAAATTGACCTTTGTACTTCCTCGGCTAAAAATGACTCGATAACATCTTTTTCTTTGAAATCTATAAAATCTTTTATACTAATACCGCACTCAAGACCTGCCCCTACTTCTTTTACTTGATTCTTTTCTCGAAAAATCGTTGAAATTTCACCAGTGTAAACAACAACACCGTCTCTTATTATTCTTGCTTTAGATTTGCTTTTAATTTCTCCACTTAGAACTTTAGAACCTGCAATTTTTCCAGCATTAGATACTGCAAAAACCTTTTGTATTTCTGCGTTTCCTATAACTGTTTCTTTTATATCTGGTTCTAAAAGACCAGATAAAGATTTTGAAACATAGTCTAGTGCTTCGTAAATAATATTAAAATATTTAATATCTACTTTTTGTTCTTCTGCTAGTTTCTTTGCCTCTCTATTTGGTTTAACATTAAAACCAATTAAAATTGCATTTGATGCTTTTGCTAATGACACGTCTGTTTCATTTATCATTCCGATGTCAGAAAGAATAATCTTAGCTTCAACTTCAGCATGATTAATTTTATTAATCGCCATTTTCAAAGCTTCGCTAGAACCTTGCACATCTGATTTAATAATTATATTTAATTCATCTTTATTTTTAGTTTCCTCAAATAAAGCTGTTTTATCTTTAACTAAAACTTTAGTTTTATCAGAATTTATTTGTTTAAACTCTGCCATTTTTTTAGCTTCGCTTTCATCCTTAGTGACCAAAAATTCAGCCCCTGCATAAGCAGAACTATTCATTCCTAAAATTTCAACAGGCATTGAAGGGAATGCTTCTTTAATTATTTTTCCATCATAATCAATCATTGCTCTTATTTTTCCCCAGGTGTTGCCACAAATAAAATGATCACCTCTTTTAAGTTTCCCGTTACTTACTAAAATTGTTGATACTGGTCCTTTACCTTTATCTATTTTAGACTCTATAACTATCCCTCTGGCGTTGTCAGAAAAAGAAGCTTTTAGATCAAGTATTTCTGATTGTAATAAAATACTTTCTTTAAGTTTATCTAAATTTAATTTTTTTAGTGCAGAGACTTCAACAAAAAGAGTGTCTCCACTCAAATCCTCCGCTACTAATTCATATTGCATCATTTCATTTTTAATTTTACTTATATTTTTTTCAGGTAAGTCACATTTATTTATTGCTACAATAATTGGAACATTAGCTGCTTTTGCGTGTTTTATAGCCTCAACTGTTTGAGGTTTTATTCCATCGTCTGCTGCCACAACTAAAATCACTATATCAGTAATTTTTGAACCTCTAGCTCGCATTTCCGTAAATGCTGCATGGCCAGGTGTATCAATAAAAGTAATTAATCTATTATCACCAGTCTTCACTTGATATGCTCCAATATGTTGTGTAATGCCCCCATGTTCTACAGAAACAACGTTAGTGTCTCTCAAAGCATCTAGCAGAGAGGTTTTACCGTGATCTACGTGGCCCATTATAGTTACAACAGGAGGTCTTGTTTGAACATTTCCTTCCAGTTTTTCTAGCCTTTTACCTATCTCTAAATTAGTTTTATCTTCGAAAATAGGTTTATGTCCAAACTCCTTTACTATGTATTCAGCTGTATCTTTATCAATTACGTGATTAATTGTAGCAACAACCTTCATGTTAAACAAAAATTTTATAACATCATTAGATTTTTCTGCCATTCTGCTTGAAAGCTCTTGAATTGTTATTTGTTCAGGAATTTTTACGTCTCGTAATACTTTTTTAAATTCTTTCTTTTCACTGTCTAAACCTGTCTTCTTTTCTTTCAATCTAGCTCTTTTTACTGAAGCTAAGCTTCTTTGTTTAATTTCAATTTCTTCAACATTCATAGCTCTAGAGACTGTCAATTTAAAATCTCTTTTATCTATAGGGCCCTTAAGTTTTAACTTACTTTTGCCTGTTGGTTTATCATCCTTTTTAATAAAAGCTTTTGTTGCTTGTTGTTCAATAAACTTTCTTGCAAAATTTTTCTTTTTAGTGTCAGTTTTTTTTGATGTATTATAGTTTTGGGTAGATTTATTAGAGCTTTTGTTGCTTTTAAAAGGTTCTTTTTTTTTTACAGAAAAAGATTTTTTTCCATCAGTAGTTATTGAAGTTGTATCAATTTTCTTTTTTAAATCAGATGAAATTGTAAGAGTCTTTTTTTTATTGTCTTTTTCCATAACATTACTTGTACGCGATCTCTCTAGCTGACATAATTAATTCATCGGCTTCTTTTCTTGATAAAGAAAATTCCTCTAAATACCCATCAATTCGAATTTTTTTTCCTTTAATTTCATCAAATCCACCAATTAATTCATCTGATGAAAGATCAGCAAAATCAGTCAATTTTTTAATATTCTTTTGCCCTAAGATAACAAGCATACCTTGTGTCATGCCTTTTAAATTTATCAGTCTTTCTTCAACTCCAAGTTCTTTAAGTTTATCAGATACAGCTTCTTTTTCTTTTATCAATGTTTCTTTGGACCTGTTTATCAGCTCTTTAGCGGTTTCCTCATCGATAGCTTCAATTTTAGCAATATCCTCGGGTGTTGACTGAGAAATGTCTTCTATACTGGGAAATCCTTCGGACACTAATAATTGTCCTAGTGTTTCGTCTACTTCTAAATTTTTAATTAAAGTTTCTGTTTTATCTTTAAACTCGGCCTGTCTTCTTTCGGAGTCTTCTTTGTCAGTTAAAATATCAATTTCATAGTTAGTAAGTTTAGAAGCTAGTCTTACGTTTTGTCCTCTTCTTCCAATAGCTTTACTTAAATTTTCTTCAGTTAAGATAATATCAATTCTTTTATTTTCCTGATCAATCAATACTCTTTGAATTTCAGCAGGAGACAATGACTCTGCAATTAAAGTTGGAAGATCTTCTGTCCATTTAATAATATCAATTTTTTCTCCATGTAATTCGTTAACTATTGTTTGAACTCTACTACCTCTCATACCAACACAGGCACCTACGGGATCAATCGAGGAGTCTTGTGAGTGCACACAAATTTTAGCTCTACTACCTGGATCTCTTGCAACAGATTTAATTTCTATAGTTCCTTCATAAATTTCAGGAACTTCTTGAAAAAATAATTTAGCTAAAAATTGGGGATGAGCTCTAGATAAAAATATCTGATGACCTTTTAATTCTTTTTTCACTTCGTAACAATAAGCTTTAATACGATCTCCAGTTTTTAAAATCTCTCTTGGAATAAGTTCATCTTTCTTTATAACTCCCTCTGCTTTACCTAAATCTACAATTATATTTCCATATTCCAATCTTTTAATAATTCCGCTTAATATTTGACTTTGTTTATCAATAAAATCTTCATATTGTCTATTTTTTTCAGCTTCTCTAACTCTGCTACTAATAACCTGCTTTGCGCTTTGAGCTGCTATACGTCCAAAATCAATTTGCGGTAGTTCCTCAAAAACTTTTTCACCTATTTTTAGATCAGTATTTTTTGGATCATTTTTTTGAGCTTCTCTTAATGTAATTTCCCTAGCAGAGTCTTCTACTTTTTCAACTATATTTAAAACTTTTTGAATTTTAATATCACCGCTCTCTCTATCAATAATGACTTCTATATTATTATCATTTCCAAATTTGGTAAGTGCTGCCTTTTGAATCGCACTTTCCATGGAACCTATTACAAGTTCTTTGTCGATAGATTTTTCATTAGCTACGGCCTCTACTATTCTCAATAGTTCTGATTTATCTAGTCCTCTATTTAACATTTTTATTACTCCTAAAAAAAAATGGGCTAATGCCCATTTTGAAATTCTAATTTTATTTAACTATTATTTAAAATAAAATTAAGGTTTTTTCAAGATTACAGTTTAAATAAGTCGATTTTATCTATTTTTTCCCAAGTAAATTCACCAACATTCGTAGGGTTTCTGCCAAAGTGACCATAAGCAGAGGTTACTTCATATATTGGGTTGTTTAATTTTAACATTTCTCTAATTCCTCTTGGAGATAAATCAAAATTATCTTGAATAATTTTTTTTGTTTTTTCAACTTTTTCTTCATCGCCATCAGCTAATTTAATAAAAATTGATAAAGGTTTTGAAACCCCAATTGCATAAGCTAATTGGATTAAGCATTTTTCAGAAACCCCAGAAGCAACTATATTTTTAGCTAAATATCTTGATGCATAAGCAGCTGACCTATCTACCTTGGTTGGATCTTTTCCTGAAAATGCTCCTCCTCCATGTGGAGCTGCTCCACCATAAGTATCAACAATAATTTTTCTACCAGTAAGACCGGTATCACCGTCGGGACCTCCAATAATAAATTGTCCTGTGGGGTTAATATAAATTTCTTTGGAGTCTAGATTTGTTAAGAAATTTTCTGGAATTGATTTTTTTATATACGGCATTATTAACTCTTTGACTTGTTCTTGATTTAAATCTTTTGAATGTTGTGTCGAAATTACTACAGACGCTACTTTGACTGGTTTTTCTTTTTCGTATAACATCGTTACTTGACTTTTTGAGTCTGGTTCTATTCCTTTTAAAATTCCATTTTTTCTATCTTCAGCCATTAATCTTAATATTTTATGTGAATAATGTATTGGAGCTGGCATTAGTTCTTCTGTCTCATTACATGCATACCCAAACATGATACCTTGATCACCTGCACCTTCATCTTTATTTTCTTTAGAGTCTACGCCCATTGCTATATCTGACGACTGCTCATGTAAAAAAGTTTCTATGTTTGCGGTCTTCCAGCTAAATCCATCTTGATCATAACCAATATCTTTAATGCAGTCTTTCACTTTATTAATAAGCTCGTCTTTTTCTATTTTTGGTCCTCTTGTTTCTCCGGCTAAAATAACTTTATTAGTTGTCGTTAATGTCTCACAAGCAACTCTAGAGACAGGGTCTTTTGAAAGATAAGAGTCAACAACCATGTCTGATATTCTATCACAGACTTTATCTGGATGACCTTCTGAAACCGACTCGCTTGTAAATAAAAAATTTTTATTTTTCATACTTTATTCTTTTATAGTTAAAGATGAGCAAATATGTAATTAAAAGAATAAAAAAGATCAAATCATTTTTATTCTTTTTAGATTTTATCAACGGTACTTTAAATTCTATATTTCCAGCTTCATTTCTATTAAGTTGTTTTACAGATTTTCCTTTATTATCTATAATAGCACTTATTCCCTTGTTAGCTGACCTTAAAAAAAAGGTTCCATTCTCTATAGCTCTAAAAATTGATTTTGCATAATGTTGATTAGGACCAATTGAATCTCCAAACCATCCATCTTCAGAAATATTAACAATTAAGTTAGTGTCGGGACTAGCGTTTTGAACGAATCTAGTAAAGATAACTTCGTAGCAAATTAAAGGTAAAATATTTAATTCATCTAATATAATATTTTTTTGTCTAATGCCTTTTTGAAACGATCCTTGACCTTCTGTAATTTTTTTTAAACCAAACTTATTGAAGAAGCTTTCAAAAGGTACAAATTCACCAAAAGGTACAAGATTTTGTTTATTGTATTGTTGAATTATTTTTAGTTCATTATTTACTAATATTAAACTGTTATAAAATAAACCAGTATTTTTATCCAATTTATTTATACCAAAGATGATATGGTGTTCTTTAGTAAAATTACTACTAAACAAATCTTTAAAAATTAATATTTCATTATAACTATAACCACTAAAACTTCCTTCCGGCCAGATAAATAAAGTCTTTTGTTTATTATTTGGTTCACTATACTTAATTAGTCTCTTTAATTTTCTATCAATATCTTGGAGATTTAATCCGTATTCTAATTTAAAATTAGGTGAAACAATTTTTATATTAATTTTTTTATCAATTAATTTTAAATAATTTTTGTTTTTATTTATCTCAAAATTACCATAAATAAAAAGACCAGAAATTAAAATTATTGTAAATATTAAAAAAAAAAATTTTTTAATTAAACTTATGTTAAAAAATAAAATTGCTGGTAAAGTAAATATTGTTATCACTATTAAATTGAAGGCAAATAATCCTACCAAATTTAAAATTTGTATAATTTCTACTGAAGATGAAAGACTGTATGCCCATAAATTCCAAGGAAAACCTGTAAATAGCTTTGCTCTTATAAAATCGGAAAGACCCAAGCCTGCTGAAAAAATTAAGATTGATAAAAAATTGTAACTTAAAAAAGGACCTATAAATAGTATTGCTAAACCTACAAACAAACTTAAAAAAAAAGGAATTAATATTAATGCAAATGGTATTAATATTTTAAAACTTTCATCAAAGGTTAGTGAATTAGTAATCCAAGAAATTCCACTTAGATAAAAGCTAAAACCAAATAAACTTCCAAATATAAATAGGTTTTTTCTATATACTTTTTTTCTAAAAGTAGTTTTAGATTTTTTATTAATATAAACAGTTACATAAAAAAAGATTGGTAATACTAAAAAATTAACTATTATGAAATTGAAAGGTTGGAATGAAAAAACTGTTAACAGTCCAATTACAATAGGGACAATATATAAAATAAAAAGACGATTATTAAGGTATTTTTTAAACATTATTTTACATGCTCCAAATAGTTTTCTTCTACCTTTTTCATTTTTTTAAAATCTTTTTCATTTTGATGATCATATCCGAATAAATGAATAAGCCCGTGTATCCATAGTTTGTCAAATTCCATTTTGAAAAATTTTGAATTTTTCTTATATTTTATTTTGCTCAAATTTATTACTATATCGCCTAAGTATATTTCTTTTTCTTTTTTTATAATGCTTTTTAAATTTATTTTGCTATGAAATGGAAAAGATAATACATCCGTTGATTTATTTTTTTTTCTAAATTTTTTATTAAGCTTTTTAATTTCTTTACTTCCAGTTAATAATATTGTGCAAAAAATAATATTTTTTTTAAATTTTTTATTTTTAATATTTAATTTGATAACTTTTCTATCAATATAGTTTCTGGGGTTTTTAATGAAACAAGACCGAATTATTTTATCCTCGATAACATTAATTTTTATCATCAGTGCTTTTAGTTTGATAAGCCCTAATAATTTTAGATACTAATGGATGTCTTACAACGTCATTATGGTCAAATTCAATTATTTTAATTTCATGTAAATTTTTTAAAATATTTTTAGATTTCGTTAATCCAGAGTGAGATTTGTTAATTAAATCAACTTGAGATGGATCACCGTTTACTACTAATTTGGAGTTTTCACCTATTCGCGTTAAAAACATTTTTATTTGAGTTTCAGTTGCATTTTGTGCTTCGTCTAAAATAGCAAAACAATTTTTTAAAGTTCTGCCACGCATGAATGCTAAGGGTGCTATTTCAATTTCACCTGTTTCTATTTTTTTATCTATTTTATCTGCACCAAAAAGCTCATATAAAGCATCGTATAAAGGTCTTAAGTAGGGATCCACTTTTTCTTTCATGTCTCCAGGTAAGAAACCTAATTTTTCCCCTGCTTCAACAGCTGGTCGTGATAAAATTACTCTCTCGATTTTTTTTTCCATAAGTAAAGTAATTGCAACTGAAACTGCTAAAAAACTTTTACCTGTTCCCGCAGGACCTAATGCAATCACTATATCATTTTCTTTAAGAGATTTAATATAATCTGATTGTTTTTCTGATCTTGCAATAACAGATTTTCTAGGTGTTTTTATTAATTGTTGAAATGATTTCACATTAGACTCTTTTAAATCTATATTTTTTTTCACAGATAATAATATATCTTCTTTTTCAATAACATTCGTTAATAAATATTTATTAATTAAAAACTTTATTGCTTCACAAAAAATATTTATATTTTTAGTAGTACCTTTGCACGTGATTGAATTTCCTCTAAAAAATACATTTGTATTTGTCAATTTTGATAAATGTTTTATATTTTGATCAAATTGCCCAACAATAGATATTAGGATATCATTATTCACTACTTGAATGTTTGTAGTCTTATTATCAATCTTCTTAATAGTTAAATTATCGTCAAATTTACTGATTTCAGACATAAATTTAAGCCGCACAGTCCTTTTTTATTAGTTTAGATTTGATCTTACCAAATAAAGTATTTTGACTTACTTTATTGATTTTAACATTCTTTATTTGTCCGGTTAATCTTTCATTACTCTCAACAATGATTGAGTTAAAATATTCGTCACGTCCAAAATATTTATTTTTTTCATTTGTTTGATTCTCGAATAAAACTGGCATAATTTTTGATAAAAGAGTTTTTCTATACTCTGTTTTAATCTGTTTAGCTGCTTTTTGAAAAATGTTTAATCTTTCTTTTGCCAAATTTGTATCAATTTTTTTAAGGTTAAAAGAAGGTGTGCCAGGTCTAGCACTAAATATAAATGAATATGTGTTAATAAATTTTACTTTTTTTATTAGTTCTAAAGTTTTTTCAAAATCATCATCTGTTTCTCCAGGATAACCAATGATAAAGTCACTTGAAAATTCAATCTTAGGATTAATTTTTTTTAATTTTTCAACAATATTTAAGTATTCTTCAATTGTGTGCTTTCTATTCATTTTTTCCAATATCTTGTTGGATCCGCTTTGAACTGGGAGATGAATTAAAGGCATCAAATTTTTAAAATTTTTATGCGCTTGAATTAAGTCTTCTGTAAAATCTCCTGGATGTGAAGTTGTGTATCTTATTCTTTTCAAATCTCTTATTTCTGAAATTTTTTCAATTAAATCTGAAAGTTTTTTTTGTTTAAAATTATATGCATTTACATTTTGACCTAAAAGTGTAATTTCTTTTGATCCATTACTTACTAATTGATTTGACTCAATAAATAGTTCCTCGATTGATCTTGAAAATTCTGCACCTCTTGTGTAAGGGACAACACAAAATTTACAAAATTTATTGCAGCCTTCTTGAATTGTAAGAAATGCTGAAACTTTATTATTTAAATTTTTTACAGAATTTAATGTATCAAATTTTTCGATCACATCAAACTCGGTTGAATTAATTGATTTTAAATTATTCTCTAGTTTTAAAATCATTTCATTTATTTGATGATATGATTGAGGTCCAATAACAGCATCTATATATTTTTCTTTTTTTAGTAATATATCTCCTTCTGCTTGGGCCACACAACCTGCTATAAAAACAATAGGTTTTTTTTTATTCCTAAATTCTTTTTTAACTCTTCCGATGTCATGATATACTTTATCTGTAGCTTTCTCTCTTATATGACAAGTGTTTAAAACATAACAATCAGCTTCAGATATATTATTCGTTCGAAAATAATTTATTTTTTTTACCAAATCTGAAATACGGTTGCTATCGTACTCGTTCATTTGACAACCCAATGTTTTAATGAATATTTTTTTTTGCAAATTATTTCTTAATTTTTGAACCATAAAGCTCAAGCTTATGATCTACTAATTTGTAACCTAATTTTTTAGCAACTTCATTTTGAAGTTTTTCAATATCCTTATCTACAAATTCAATTATTTCTCCGCTATTAATATCAATAAGATGATCATGATGTTCATCTGGAGACTGTTCGTACCTTGCTTTACCTCCTCTAAAATCATGCTTTTCCAAAATACCAGCTTCTTCAAAAAGTTTAACAGTTCGATAAACAGTAGCAATACTAATTTTCTTATCCACTTCGCTTACTCTTTTGTGGAGTTCATCAACATCGGGGTGGTCTTTTGAATCGGTCATAGCCTGAGCAATGACTTTTCTTTGATCAGTTAATCTTACACCTTTGTTTTTACACTTTTCTTCAATTGAATTCATTTGAATAATTTAACTTAAATATATAGGTTTAATCAAATTTTTTTGTAGTAGACCTTTATCGATTAAAAGTTCAATATTAGCAAGGTTAAATTGACCAAGATCGGAATTGTTAAAGGCAAATAAATTAATTCTTTTTGATAATTTTATTCCTCTTGCTACTGCTAGGGAAACACGAATTGAAGAAAAACTTCCTGGCCCAAAATTTACAAGTATTGAAAAACTAGCATTAAAATTTACTTTGTGTTTTTTTATTAGATTTAATATGGTTAATACTAATTGATCGTTATTTTTTGCCTTAGAGTTAAAATTATGTATAAAAAAATGTTTATCAACTTTTAATCCAATCTTGTCATTTTTGCCTATGCAATTTATAATCAGAAAATTTTTTATCATTTACTTATTTATATCTTTATTAGTCTTTCAAAACAATTTGTATTCGAATACTGAAATGAACAATATTGAAGATTATGGAATAATTTCTTTAATGTATCATAGATTTGAAGAAAATAAATACCCTTCAACAAATATAAAAATATTAGATTTTCAAAAACAAATAAAAATTATACAAAAAAAAAATATTAAATTCATTAATCCTAAAAATTTTGAAAATGAGCTAAGAAATAATAAAAAACAAAGGAAAATTTTATTGACTATTGATGATGGTTTTTTATCTTTCTATAAAAATGCATGGCCATATTTAAAAGAAAAAAAAATACCATTTATTTTATTTGTAAGCACAAGAGAAATTGGATCCTTCAACTACATGAACTGGGATCAAATAAAAGAGATTAGTAAAGAAGATTTTGTTGAAATAGGTAATCATAGTCATACCCATGAATATCTAATTGATGAAAACAATGAAGTTATCAAAGCTGATATACAAAAATCAATTAATATCTTTAGAAAAGAATTGGGAAAAAATTCTATTTTTTTTTCTTATCCTTTTGGTGAGTACAGTGTGAATTTCAAAAAAATTATTAAATCTTTAGGGTTCAAATACGCCTTTGGTCAACATTCAGGAGTAATAGATGAAACTAAAAATTTTTTTGAGCTTCCAAGATTTCCGATTAATGAGAAATATGGTGAATTAAAAAGATTTACTTCTCTAACTAATACTCTGCCTTTTAAATACAAACAAATATCACCTGAAGAAAAATATCTTCTTACCAATAAAAATCCACCAAAAGTTAAAATAGAATTTTATGAAAATATTAAAAATCTTAAATCAATAAATTGTTATTCTAATGAGGCTAATAAATGGAGAAAGTCTAAAATAACTTTCAATTCAAATAATATTATTGAAATTTTGATTGATGAAAAATTTATTGGAGAGCGAGGACGTATTAATTGTTCGTTAAGAGATCCAAGTGGTTTTTGGCGTTGGCTTGGAATTCAGTTTGTAATAAGCGAAAAAGATTAAGAAGTAAGTTCGATCTGTTTAACAGAGTTTACCAATCTGACTGGCTCAAAATCTGTTAATCTATTTTGTCTAATAATTTGATTTAGAATTTTAATATATTCAGATCCTGTTTGAGCATAATTTTTTAATGTATCGGTAAGTTCTAGACCTGAAATATCCTTATTTTTTTCTCTCATTACCAATCTTTTATTTCTAAAACCTACATAACTTTTGTGTGTATTAAGATTATTTTGGTAAGCTTTAACAGAAGCCCTTAATATTGGAAATTTAAGAATTTTATGATTTTTATTACTCTCTCTATCTAATGGCTCAATTCCATTTCCACTCCACGTCCATTGGCCATATAATGCGTTTCCCTCCAAAGCAAATCTAGATGTTCCCCAACCACTTTCTTTAGCTGCCTGAGCTATAGCTATAGATGTAGGAATAATATCCATTCTAATCAGCAACTCATCTATATTTCCTTTTTTAACTTTATATTCCAAAAGCTTTTGTCTTAACCATTGCTTTTCTAAATCACTTGTTTTTTTCTTTTTTGACACTCTTTTCAATTTTTTTCGATCAGCTAAAATTCTTTCATTTTCAGCAACAACTAACGGTAAGACAATTTTTATAAAAGTTTCTTTTTTCAATCTTGTGTTTTGTAACTCATCTAGATCTTTAGGAAATTGAGTAAAGTAAATTGGTTTTACAAGTTTTTTATTTCTTACTTTACTAAGATCGTAATCAACATCTTTAAAAAGATTTAAAACAGTTTCTGTTTTAAGATTTAAATCTGGTAGAATTACTTCAGCAACATTGTTCTTTTTTACTTTGATGTTTGGTTGTTTTTTTTCTTTTTTAACTTGAGCTTTTGGTTCTTTTTTAACTTGAGCTTTTGGTTCTTTTTTAACTTGAGCTTTTGGTTCTTTTTTAACTTGCACTTTTGGTTCTTTTTTTTCTTTGATTTTCGAATTTTCTACTTCAACTTTTTGTACTTCATTAAAATTTTCAAAATTTCCTGATAAAGAAATTATAAGGGTTGTCACACCCATAATTACAAAAAAACCAATAATCGCTTTTTTTGCACTTTTCGGATTAATTTGTTGATTGTAAATTCCGTTAAATATCTCAGTTAAAACATTAGCAAAAAATTTATAGAATGTTTGGCCCAAAGTAGGAATTATATTTAAAAAATTTAATCCTACTTGTCCTAAACTTTTCCATATGTTTTTTAAATTTCCGCTAATTCGTCTTTTGGTGTCATGTTTAAAATTTTCAGTTTTTCTAAAAAATCTATTTTTTGCTTTAATTTGATCATCTTTAAATTCAGTAAGATTGTTTTTAATTCTAGTGATTGGTTTAGTAAAATTTTCTTTAATAAAACTGGTTTTAAAATCTTTTGGTATAGTTATATTATTTTTCTTTAAAATTAATTCTAATTGTCCGGTAGTTAAATTCTTTCTATTTTTAAAATATTCCTGTATCTCTTTGACACTATATATATTTGCAAGCTCTAGTAATTTATCCCTGTAACTTAGTTTTTTTTTCATAATTAAATGGCCTCTACTGAGCTTACTTCTTTAACATAGTGTTTGAGAAGATTTTGTACTCCTTGCTTTAAAGTCATTAATGAACTTGGGCAACCTGAGCAGCTTCCTTGTAATTCAACTTTAACTACACCATTCTCAAATGATTTAAATTTAATATCTCCTCCGTCTTTTGCCACAGCTGGCCGTATTTTGGTATCTAAAACTTCAATTATTTTGACAATTATTTCGTTGTTATCATTGACTTTATTAGGTTGTATTTTGTCTTCTTTTAAAATCGGTTCATTGTTTTTTTCAAAATAATCATTTAACAAAGAAATGACCATAGGTTTCAGTTCATTCCAAGTTATGTCTTTTGTCTTTTTTACTGATAAAAAATTCTTTGAAAGCAAGATAAGTTCAACACCTTTAAATTTTAAAAGTTCTTTTATGAATGTATTCGATATTTCACCAATATTTTTTTTTTGGAATTCTTCAGTACCAACATCTGAGATAATTTTTTCAGATATGAATTTTAAAGAGTCTGGGTTAGGTGTTGATTCTGTTTGTATCATGTGAGATTTATATTATATCAATCCCACTATATCACGTATATTTTTAAGGTTTTCCTCAGCTATTATATTAGCTTTTTCACTGCCTTTTATTAAAACATCCTTTAAATGAGATTTGTTATCAAGTAATTTTTTAATTTCATTACCGACTGGTGTTATTTCTTCAATCAAAATTTCTGTTAATTTTTTTTTTAAAAAAGAATATTCTTTTCCAGCCATTTCTTTAAGGGTTTTTTCCAATTTTATATTTAATAAGTCAGAATAAATTGTTAATAAATTTAATGCTTCAGGTTTTTTTTCAAGAGATTTTAGATTATCAGGAATTGGTTCAGAATCAGATTTAGCTTTTTTTATTTTTTTATTTATTTCATCTGCACTATCTTTTAAATTAATTCTAGAATAATCAGACTCTTCAGATTTACTCATCTTTTTAGTTGCATCTCTTAAACTCATTACCCTTGAAATATTTTTAGATATTAATGGTTCTGGAATAGGAAAAAAATTTTCACATTTAAAATCATTATTAAATTTTTGAGCAATATCTCTTGATAATTCTAAATGTTGTTTTTGATCTGCGCCAACTGGCACATGCGTGGCCTTATAAAGTAAAATATCTGCAGCCATTAAATTCGGATAAATATATAAACCTACACTAGCTTTTTCTTTGTCTGATCCAACTTTATCTTTGAATTGTGTCATTCTATTTAACCATCCTATTCTAGATACACAGTTAAGAATCCAAGCCAATTCTGAGTGACCAGAAACTGCAGACTGATTGAAAATTATACTTTTGTTTGGATCTATGCCTGCCGCCAAAAAACTAGCTGCTATCTCAAGAACATTATTCGATAATTCATTAGGTTTTTGAAAGACAGTAATAGCATGTAAATCTACTACACAATAAATACATTCCATTTCTTTTTGAAGAGATTCAAATTTTTTTAGTGCGCCAAGATAATTGCCTAAATGTAAATTACCTGTTGGCTGTACACCAGAAAAAACTAATTTTTTTTTACTCATTTAATTCGCCTTATAATTTTTTATCTTTAATATCCCCAATAAGTAACAAAAAAGCAAATAAACAATCCCAGCAAAACATACAATTGACATTAAATAAATTACTTTGAATTTGTAAGTGTAATTCAAGTAATCTGCAAAGACATTAAGTGCTAGGACTAAGATAAAAGACATTGCTATTGTTGAAACTATAATTTTTAAAAAATTAGGTAATAGTTGATTACTTAATAATAAAGATTTTTTCTGTTTTAAAAGGTATAAATAAAATATTACACCAACCCAAGTAGCTATTGAGGTTGAAATTGGAATAATCACAAATCCAAAATTAGAAAATAAACTTACACTTATAGAAACATTTATTGAAACCATTACAATTGAAATATTAAAAGGAGTTTTTGTATTATCTCGAGCAAAGAAGAAATTTGATAATATTTTGACTAATGCAAAAGCTGGTACACCATATCCAAAGTACTTTAAAGCATCAGCTGTTAATTTTACATCTTCTTTAGAAAAAGAACCATAACCAAATAAAGCATTAACTATTTCTTCTGAAGCTAAAATTAAACCAAAGCTTGCTGGTATTGATAGCAATAAACAAAGTTCAAAAGACTTACTTTGAATATTTGATACTTTTTTTAAATTCTTATTTTTAAATGCTTTTGAAAGAACAGGCAGTGAAACTGTTCCCACTGCTATTCCAGCTATTGCAAGATTAATTTGATAAATTCTGTCTGCATAATACAAATAGGAAACGGCTCCAGCCTCAAAAGAAGCTATAATAGTTCCTATTAGAATGTTAATTTGTGTTACTCCTGACGAAAAAATACTTGGTACTAATTTTTTAAAAAATAATTTAACTTTATTATCTGCTTTAATTTTAAAAATTAAAGTTGGCTTATAAAATTTCAAAGTAATGTAAAATAGAAATATAAGTTGTAATATCCCTGCTAAAGTAACACCATACGATAGTTGTTTTACAAAATTAAGATTAAACTTATAAGATAAAACTAAACTTAAAATTAAAACGATGTTTAAAATAATAGGAGTGGCAGCTGCGGCAGCAAATTTATTGTTAGAATTTAAAACACCTGAAAAAAAAGACGAAAGACTCACAAATAATAAAAAAGGAAATGTAATTCTTGTTAACTCTACTGCGAGATTAAATTTTATATCATTTTCAATAAATCCTGGTGCAATGATATAGACTAAATGTGGTGTAAAAATTTCTACAATTGTAACTATTAATAATAAAATTAATAACAATGAACCTAAAATGTCATCAGCAAATTTTTTTCCTTTTTTTATATTTTCAATTCTAGCAGATGTATAACTCGGAATAAATGCTGCGTTAAATGTTCCTTCTGCGAATAATCTTCTAAATGTATTGGGCAATCTAAAAGCTACAAAAAAAGCATCTGCAAAGATCGATGCTCCTAAAAAAAAAGCTATTAAAATATCCCTTAGATAGCCTAAAACTCTACTGATTAAAGTAAAAAAACTGAATACAGAAGTTGATGAAAGAAGGTTCATATATAATCTTAATTAAGCCATAAATATTTAGTGAATTATCATTTTTTATACTACATACTCAATTAACTAAATGCCAAAAAAAACAGAAATTGATCACTATACCGATAAAGAAGCCCTAGATTTTCATGTACAGGGAAAGTCAGGCAAAATTGAGATTACATCCTCAAAACCATTAACCACAAAAAGAGATCTATCTTTAGCTTATTCTCCAGGTGTGGCTGCTCCTGTAAAAGAAATCGCTAAAAATCCTGAACTTGCTTACGATTATACAAGTAAAGGAAATTTAGTTGCAGTTATTAGTAATGGATCAGCAATTTTAGGTTTGGGAAATTTGGGTTCTCTAGCATCAAAGCCTGTTATGGAAGGAAAATCAGTATTATTTAAAAGATTTGCGGACATAGATTCTATCGATATTGAAATTGATAATAAAGATTCTGAGTCAATTATAGAAACTATAAAAAATATAAGTGGCACATTTGGAGGTATTAATCTTGAAGATATTGCTGCACCTGATTGTTTTGTTATTGAGCAAAAACTAAAAGAACTTTTAGATATTCCTGTTTTTCATGACGATCAACATGGTACGGCTATCATTACAACAGCCGCACTAATAAATGCCTTAGATATTTCAAAAAAGAAAATTTCTGATGTGAAAATTGTTGTTAATGGAGCTGGAGCATCCGCGCAAGCATGCGCAAACCTATTTAAAAGTTCTGGTGTAAAAAATGAAAATATAATTATGTGTGACAGTAAAGGTGTTATTTACAAAGGTAGAGAACAAATTGATCAATTTAAATCTGCTCACGCTATAGAAACTAAATTAAGAACTTTAAGCGAGGCAATGAAAGGTTCTGATGTTTTTTTAGGGTTATCTGCTAAAGATGTTGTTAGTAAAGAAATGGTAAAATCAATGTCTAAAAACCCTATTATTTTTGCTTGTGCAAATCCAGATCCAGAAATTAAACCCGAACTTATTCAAGAAGTTAGAGACGATGCAATTATAGCTACAGGTAGATCTGACTACCCCAATCAGGTAAATAACTTAATAGGATTTCCTTATATTTTTAGAGGTGCTCTTGATGTTAGATCAAAAGCAATTAACGAGGAAATGAAAGTAGCTGCAGCAAAAGCTATAGCACTTTTAGCAAGAGAAAATGTGCCTGATGAAGTAGTTGCAGCTTATGGAGGAGATAGACCAAGATACGGAAAAAACTATATAATTCCCTCAACTTTTGATCCAAGATTAATAAGTGTAATTCCTGCGGCTGTTGCTGAAGCTGCAATAAAGAGTGGTGTTGCTAGGAAAAAAATAAAAGATTTTGATTTATATAAAGATCAACTCTTAAATCGTTTAGATCCCTCTATGTCATTAATGCAAGGTATAAATGCAAAAATTAGAAAAGATCCTAAAAGAGTAATATTTGCTGAGGGTGAAGATGAAAATATGCTTAAAGCTGCAATAGAATTTGGAAGAAACAAATTAGGTAAGCCAATATTAATAGGTGCTGAAAAAAGAATTAAAGAACAATTAAAAAAAATAGGGCTAGATGAAAATTATCAAATTGAAATCGTTAACTCGACACATAAAGAAAAAAGAAAAAAATATGTAAAACATTTATATAAAAGATTGCAAAGAGAAGGACAGTTAGAGAGAGATGTTGATCGACTAGTTAGAAATGATCGTATTGCTTGGGGTTCCTCTATGATTGCGTGTAAAGATGCTGATGCAATGGTTACAGGTAATATTAGACACTATGCCGCTTCAATTGAAAAACTTAAGAAAGTTGTAGAAGCCAGACCTGGTGAAGAAATATTTGGCATGACAATGATTGTTTCTAAAGGAAAAACTATTCTTGTGGCAGATACTAATGTTAAAGATTTCCCTTCCGCTGAACGATTAGTCAATGTATCAAAATCTTGCGTGAGGGTTGCTCGGTTATTTGGTTTTGATCCTAAGGTAGCTTTTTTGTCTCATTCCACTTTTGGAAAGCCTATATCTAAAAATACAAAACACGTTAGAGAAGCGATTGATAAACTAAAAAAGGAAAAAGTGGATTTTGATTTTGATGGGGAAATGCAACCAGACGTAGCTCTAAATCCAGTTTATCAAGATATTTACCCATTCTCGAAAATTGTAGGTAAAGCAAATATTTTAATAATGCCAGCGTTACACAGTGCAGCAATTTCTACAAAACTTATGAAAGTTTTTGGAGGTGGAAAATTAATTGGTCCTTTATTGATTGGATTAGGTTTACCAATCGAAGTAGCCCCATTAAGAGCTAGCACATCTGAAATTCTAAACCTGGCATCAATCGCTTCTTACTCCTCAGGTGTAATTGATTACTCTAATTAAAAATTAAAGCTTATTTCGACTTAATTCTGTTGCTAAATAAATTGAAGGAAAAATTTCATCAACATCATAAATTTTATTTGCTTCATTTAATACTTCTTTTTTTTCATCTTCATCCATTGCTATTCCAAAAATGTAAATATTCTTATTAATTGTTTCTAAAGTATAATTTCTTGATTTTGTTATTTTATTGAAAATTAAAGCTGTTCTTAATTGGCTAGTAATCAAAATATCTTTTGCTGTACTTTTAAAATTACTTTGACCTTTTATGGTAATTGCATTTTTAACAGCTCTAACACCTTTGGTTTCCCAAGCCATTTTAGTTATTTTAATTTTTTCTTCTGGTTCATCTACTTTACCGGAGAGAAATATTCTTCCATCAATTACTTCTGATTGGACTGATATAAAGTATTTTTTATTTGATAACGCTAATCTAGCTGACAAGTTTTTTTGCATTATTGTATCATCAATTTGCATACCAATAGTTCTAGGGTCAAAAGTAATATTTACTCCAGTACCAAATTGTCCTATTGATGAACATGAAGTTGTTAGAGATATGATTAAAATACTAATTATTTTTTTCATTTTTAATTTTTAAACACAGTTCATATATTTTTTTTTTATTTGTTTTTTCTATTTCCAAAATTAACGCTACAGTATCCTTAAGGCTATATTTTTTAAGATATTTTTTTGCTTTGTTAACAATTTTTTCTTCATCTAGTTTTTTAAATTTAGTTTTTTTCTCTGAAACTATTAAAGTTAATTCTCCTTTAAAATTATATTTCAATAATTTTAAACTATCAATATCTTCTCTGATAAACTCTTCGTGCAACTTAGTCATCTCTTTTGCTATAAGTAATTTTCTACCTAGAAAATATTTTTTAAATTTTTTTAAATAAAAATTTATTTTTTTTGATGGGGCAAAAAATACTAGTGTGAATAAATTGTCAGAAAGAGGTGATAGTATTTTTTCAAGTTCATTTTCAGTTTTAGGTAAAAAACCATAAAATAAAAATTTATCACTAAATCCAGAAATACTCATTGCTGATATAATTGATGATGGCCCTGGTATTGGAACAACATTAATTTTTTTTGTTATACATTCATTAACTAATAAGCATCCAGGGTCAGATAATAATGGAGTTCCAGCATCAGAAATAAGTGACAAAATTTTGCCCTGATTAATATATTCAATAATATTTGAAACTTGTTTTTTTTCATTGAACTTATGATATGAAATTAATTTCTTTTTTATTTTTAAGTGATTTAATAATTTTAAGGAGTGTCTTGTGTCTTCGCATAAAATAATATCAGAATTTTTTAACACATCTATACCTCGTAAAGTTATGTCATCAAGGTTTCCAATTGGTGTGGAAACAATATATAAACTATTGGGAGTTAACTTCATTGTATGAAAAATAAGTTCATCTTAGTTTTAGTTTATATAATAATTTTTTTTAATTCTAATCTTTTAAGTAAAGAAAATAATAAAATCTTAAAAGTTGGATTACTAGCTCCACTTAGTGGTGCATATAGTGAATTGGGTAATTCACTATTATATTCCTTACAATTAGCACTGGAAGAAATAGATAGCAATGAAGTTTTCATTATACCAAGGGACTCTGGATTTAATGATAAAGAAAAACTCAATTTAGCTATCCAAGAATTTAAATCACAAAATGTGAATATTATAATTGGACCTATCTCACATGAAGAATTTGATGAAGCAAAAAAATATGATGACTTAATTTTTATATCTCCATCAAATATTAATCCGGAATTTACTAACAATATTATAAGTATAGGAGTTAGTTTAGAGTCTCAATTATTAACCATAATGAAATTTATAAGGAAGCAGAAGAAAAACAAGACTGTTATAATGTATCCAAAAAATCAGTATTTAAATTTTGTTGAAAAAACAATTAAAGATTTAAAGTTGGATAAAATTAGAACTTTTAAATATAGTTCAGATCCACAAATTCTTACTGGAGAAATTGAAATTTTAACCAATTATTCGCAAAGAAAAAAAAGTTTAGAATTAAGAAAAAAAATATTTGAAGACAAAGAAGATGATCAATCAATAAAAGAAATGGAGCGATTGGATCAGCTCTATACCTTGGGCGATGTAAATTTTGACTCGGTAGTCATCATTGATTTTGGAAACAATCTTAAAAGCGTTTTAACATCTTTAGTTTATACCGACGTTAGTCAAAAGAATGTTCTATTTACCACTGTAAATCAATGGTTTGATGAAAGTATTTTTTATGAAAATACAATAAAAAATTTATACTATCCATCAATCAATTACAGTGAATTTAAGAAATATAATCAAATTTATTTTAAAAAATTTAAATCTTACCCAAACGAAATTACTATTCTGGCATATGATGCTTTAGGACTTATTTATTATGCGTGGAAAAAAAATGGTAAAATTAATTCGGTAAATGATTTTGTTTTTAAAAGTAAAATTAAAGGAAAGATAGGTTCATTTAGTTTTAATAATAAAAAGGTAATTCAAGAACTAGAAATATACAAAACTGAAAAAAATAAATTTATAAAGTTTTAATTTTTTTCATTAACTTCTTAAATGCGATAGACCTATGGTCCATTTCAATTTTTTTTTTTTTTGTCATTTGAGCAAATGTTTTTTTTCTTTTATTTGGAATAAAAATTGGATCAAAACCAAAACCTTTTGTACCTTTGATTTTCTTTGAAATTTTTCCAAGAATTTTTCCCTCCACAGAAATTATTTTGCCCGCCTCATTTTTGTAAGATAAGCTACATACAAATGTAGCAGATCTATTTTTTTTATTACTCATTTCATTTAAAATAAATTTCATTGCCCTCAAAAAACCACCATGTTTATTTGCTAATCTTGCTGAATGAATACCAGGCTTATTATTTAAAGCTTTAATACATAAGCCAGAGTCATCGGAAATAACTGAATAATTAACAAATTGTGAAAAAAACTTTGCTTTTAATCTTGAATTAGAAATAAATGTTTTCCCGGTCTCCTTGGGGCTCTTTTTTATATTAAGACTTATAGGGGATATCTTTTTATATTTTTTTGATATTAGATGCGATATTTCTTTAAATTTTCCCTTATTATGTGTTCCAATTAAAATTTTTTTCATTTCAGCCTAGTAATTTTTAAATTTCTTACTATATAGCATTTCAAATGACTGAAGATAAGAAAAAAAACAAAAATACAAAAACAGATGAAATTCAAGAAAAAGATAGTGTTATAAAAAATGATTCTATTCAGGATATAAAAGAAAAAACGACAGTGGAAAAACTTGAAGAAGCTGAGGAAAAATCACTTAGATTACTTGCCGAAATAGAAAATCAAAGAAAGAGATTTGAAAAAGAGGTGAAAGATGCCTTTGAGTTTGGATTTTTTAATTTTGCAAAAGAAAGTTTAGCCATTCTTGATAATCTTCAAAGAGCAAAACTAGCTATTAAAAATGACGATAATTTAAAAACTAATAAAGATTTAGATAAATTTTTAGAAAATATAATAATTATTGAAAAAGATTTAATTTCAATATTTGAAAAAAATAATATTAAAAAAATAAATACAAAAGATAAAAAATTTGACCCTAATTTTCATCAAGCTATGTCGGAAGTTGAAAATGAGTCAATTGAACCAGGGACTGTCCTTCAAGATATACAAGCGGGTTATATGCTTGGTGAAAGACTTTTAAGACCAGCATTAGTTAGTGTTTCCAAGAAAAAGGAGAAAAATAAGGAAAAAAAAGAACAAAAATAACCTTGTAGATTAAAAAAAGACACCCATATTAGTGTCACAAACAAAGGAATTTAATAAATGAGTAAAGTAATAGGTATAGATTTAGGAACAACAAATTCATGTGTAGCCATTATGGATGGTAAGCAGGCAAAAGTATTAGAAAACACTGAAGGAGCTAGAACCACTCCATCTGTTGTTGCCTTCTTGGAAAATGAAGAAAAATTAATTGGTCAGCCAGCAAAAAGGCAGGCAGTAACCAATGCACAAGATACAATTTTTGCCGCTAAAAGATTAATTGGAAGATCATTTGAGGATAAAACTGTAAAAAAAGATATTGGAAAAGTACCATTCAAAATTGTTAAATCTGATAATAACGAAGCCTGGGTGGAGGGTAAAAGTAAAAAATATTCCCCATCACAAATCTCAGCTTTTATTTTACAAAAAATGAAAGAAACAGCAGAAAAATATTTAGGTCAAGCAGTTACTAAAGCAGTTATAACAGTTCCAGCTTACTTCAATGATGCTCAAAGACAGGCAACTAAAGACGCAGGTAAAATAGCTGGCCTTGAAGTACTAAGAATTATTAATGAACCAACTGCAGCAGCTCTTGCTTACGGTTTAGACAAAAAAAATGGTCAAAAAATTGCTGTTTATGATTTAGGTGGTGGAACATTTGATGTTTCAATTCTTGAAATAGGTGATGGGGTTTTTGAAGTAAAATCTACTAATGGTGATACCTTTTTAGGTGGTGAAGATTTTGATGACGCAATAGTAAGTTATCTAATTGATGAATTTAAAAAAGATAATGGTATCGATTTAAGAAATGATAAACTAGCTCTTCAAAGATTAAAGGAAGCAGCAGAAAAAGCTAAAATAGAATTATCCTCTGCTACTCAAACAGAAATTAATCTACCATTTATTACGGCAGACAAATCTGGTCCCAAACATGTAAATTTAAAGTTTACCAGAGCAAAATTAGAAGCACTTGTTGCTGATTTGGTGGAAAGAACTCTAGAGCCATGTAAGACCGCTTTAAAAGACTCTGGTTTTTCAGCAGCAGAAATTAATGAAGTAGTTTTAGTAGGGGGAATGACTAGAATGCCTAAAATTATTGAAACTGTTAAAAATTTCTTTGGTAAAGAACCTAATAAGAGTGTTAACCCTGACGAAGTAGTTGCTATGGGCGCTGCTATTCAAGGAGGAGTACTACAAGGCGACGTGAAAGATGTATTGTTGTTAGATGTAACACCGCTTTCGCTTGGAATTGAGACCTTGGGCGGGGTATCAACAAAATTAATTGAAAAAAATACAACTATACCAACTAAGAAAAGTCAGGTTTTCTCCACAGCAGAAGATAATCAACCTGCTGTATCTATAAGAGTTCTTCAAGGTGAAAGAGAAATGGCTTCAGATAATAAGATTTTAGGTAACTTTGAGTTGGTAGGTCTACCGCCAGCGCCAAGAGGTACACCTCAAATTGAAGTAACATTTGATATAGATGCAAACGGTATTGTTAATGTTTCTGCAAAAGATAAGGGAACTGGAAAAGAACAAAAAATTCAAATTCAAGCTTCTGGTGGACTATCCGAGGAAGAAATTCAAAAAATGGTGAAAGAAGCCGAAGCTAATAAAGAAGCTGATAAGAAGAAAAGAGATTCTGTTGATGCTAAAAACCAAGCAGATAGTTTAGTTTTTTCTACAGAGAAAAGTTTAAAAGAGCATGGAGATAA
>Ga0206123_10000982_pt1 | contig 27369 bp, 48 predicted proteins | sample Helgoland_Spring_2_FD_160086 | JGI IMG/M metagenome (GOLD analysis project Ga0206123, IMG submission 160086) | Pelagic subsurface seawater microbial communities from Kabeltonne, Helgoland, North Sea - Helgoland_Spring_Bloom_20160316_1 | ecosystem: Environmental > Aquatic > Marine > Epipelagic ...
CAACCAGTGCCATAAGTGCTATTGCCATCCAGCCGTGCAGTTCCCGGAATACAGCATAGTTCTCAATATCGACAGTAAGCGCCGCCGGTAAGCGGAACCAGCCAAATACGTCAATTGGCCGCCCGGCAAAGTACTGCATTAAGTACCCTGAAATTGGCATGGCGAACAACAGCAAATAAAGCAGCCAGTGAGAAGCCTTGGCGACAAATGTCTGCAAGCTTGATAAGTCTCCGGGTAATGCCGGAATTTGATGGAACAAACGATTCACTAAACGTGCAATAACCAGTACGGCCGCCACAACGCCAAATGCTTTGTGCACGGTTAGAATGCTTAACTGCCACGGCTCTAAAGAACGAACCATCAATAGACCAGCCGCCAGCATCGAAATAACCAAAGCCGCCATAGCCCAATGAAACAAGCGCATCGATAACGAAAACTGTTGTGTGTTACTCATTGCCCTGTTCCTCCAGCTCGCCCATTAACGCTTCTTTTGCTCTGCGACGATAAGACTCGGCATAAGCCGCGGAACGAGCCCGTAGTATGGGATCTCGGGTTGCCTCAATACCGGTTGGTAACACCAGAGGATCGTAATTTATACCGTGGCATTCACCCTGTAACTGCGGCGTTACCCCGGTAATAACAATTTGTCCCGCTGTAATCTTCTCACGGCTGTCCGGCCATGCTTTTGCTGGATTGTTCTCATCATCTTTCTCATTTGCCAAAGTAAAAACCCAGTCGAAAATGATATTTTCTTTCGCTACCCGGTTGGTAATTTCTTGGTGCAGAGCATCCACACCTTCTAAGTTGTCAGCAGAAACTGAAACCGTCGGCTGCATAGTCCAGCGTACGGCTTGCTCATCGCCTTCAGAGTTAATTAAGTAAAACGCGTTAATGCTGTTATAAGTCTCAGCAGCAAAACTTCCGCTGGGTTGGTATTGCGCTTTCCAGCTTAAAAAGTCACTGCTCTCAGGGTGTTCGGCAAAAAACTTTTGTATTGCTTTAGGACCGGCCTGAATCGCCTGAATTTGCTGGTAAAACGTATGCGGATCTTTAACCGCCATAACGGGCGGCGTATTCATTGCAATACGCCATTGCTCGGTCGAACTCATGGCAAAGCTCAGAGCTAAACTGCGTACCGGTGCTTTTAAGTCAGGCGCTGTTGGATTATTCCCGGCAACAGAAAAACGCCCGATAAAAGGCATGGATCCCGTTTCAAATAGTGCCGCTTTTGAATAGCTGGCTAACTGCCCGTTTGAACGAAACTCACCACTAACGCAAATGCCTTTTGCGTGAGCACGCCGAAAGCCTTCATGGGCGTTTTCCCCCTGCTGTAAATTCACAAACTCTTGTGCACTAACTTTGGGGGGATCATCGGCTGCCACGCTCACCATTGGCGCCAGCAATAACGCCAGATATTGTTTTTTCATATTGAAACTACTCTTGTTATCATTTTTTCGGTTAGAGTATATCAGTCAATCGAGCACTGCGAGCAGCGCTCTTTCCCTGTTAATAATTTAGAAATGCGGTTACGGTAGCGCGCGAAAAATAAGTACGCTTTATCGGCAAACCATCGAATGACAGGCCAGCGTAAAGGGGCAATCATCCAGCCTTTCCCCACCAGCGACCAGGCCGCATAGGTGACATCCAGACCATAAATCATTTCACCTGAACGGGTCTGCCCGTGTAAATACTGGTTAGCCTTAGCAACGTCTACTGCAGGATAGCGCTGATTAAAATCCGGCTCGTTAATGTTCTCAAACTGGATCTTTCTTTGTTCGTCCAACTTCCTTAAATGACGCATTTCTTTCACGCACAACGGGCATCCACCGTCGAAGAAGATAACAAGTTTTGAGCTTTGCTCTGACATTAGAACCACCGTTTTGCGAATTACACCTTCTTATACGTTGTTTTTGCGTATTTGACTCATAATGTAATGCGAAAATCGGTTTGCTTAGCCCACAATACGACATTGCCACGCAGCCAGACTTAATAAGCAGTGCTAGTCTTTTTATGACATATGGCGCAGACGCGCTGCAATTCGCTCCAAAATAAGAGGCAAGGATGCCAAAACTCTCTAAAATTCGTCTCGTTTACTTAGCGGCATTTTTTATCGCTGCCTTTTGTGCCTTGCCTGCTGCCGCATTGCAGGCTTCAACGCAAACTCAGCTAGCAAAAGTTTATGAACAGGACACAAGCAATCCCATCAGCGACTATTTGGTGAGTGAAAAGTACGACGGCATCCGGGCCATTTGGACAGGCTCACAGCTACTGACCCGGCAAGGCAACCTGATATCAGCTCCGGAATGGTTTACTGCACCGCTACCCGCCGTTTGGCTTGACGGTGAACTGTGGACAAAACGTCAGAACTTTGAAGCGCTAAGTTCTATTGTGCGCACCCAAACACCAAAGGATAACCGTTGGCGGAAAGTGAAGTATATGGTGTTTGATATGCCTGACGCGCAGCTGCCATTTGAGGAGCGATACAAAAACTATTCAAAATTAATTGGGCAAATAAACGCTGAGCATATTAAGCCGGTTAAGCAGCAACGGTTTCATTCCAACCATGAGTTAAGCGAACACCTGAAAGCTGTGGTTGAGCATGGCGCAGAAGGCCTAATGCTGCATTTGGCAACAGCGCTTCATCAGTCGGGCAGAAGTGACGCTTTATTAAAGTTAAAACCCTATTTCGATGAAGAGGCCGAGGTTATCGCGCATTTACCGGGAAAAGGTAAATACACCGACATGCTCGGTGCGCTGCGTGTGCGCAATCAGCAAGGCATTGAATTTTCTATTGGCACCGGCTTCACCGACGCCGAACGCGCCAATCCTCCGCCTGTCGGCAGTATTATTACCTACAAGTATCACGGCTACACCAGTAATGGCGTGCCACGCTTTGCCAGCTTTTTACGAATTCGGGAGGGTGTGGAGAGTGAATGAATTTCCAGGCAAGATGTTCATACGTAATATACAGAAACTAGAAATATTGACACCCGATACGTTACAGGGCACAGTTTTAGGATGGAGACGCCGAGATAGTAAATTATGAAGATTATCACTGAGGTATTCGTATGTTGATGCACAATCCCCCCCACCCTGGCGAAGTCGTACGAGAGCTTTGTCTCGAGCCTCTTGGCTTATCTGTAACCGCTGCAGCAGAAGCTTTGGGCGTAAGCCGGAAAACGTTAAGTGCGTTGCTGAATGGCAAGGCTGGTATTAGCCCTGAAATGGCTATCAGGCTCTCAATCGCATTTAATACTTCGGCGGAAAGCTGGCTAAACCAGCAGTCCCAATATGAACTTTGGCATGCCGAGCAACATCGTAAAGAACTCAAGGTTAAAAAGCTCGTTGCCGCATAGTAGAACTCGAAGTTAAGCTATTGCTTAAACTCCCATCATAACGTCCCAAAACGAGTATTGATATTTGTACTCCAGTGGAAGCGTATAAGACACCGTCTTTTCTTTTCCATTAACGATGAGCTTAAAACTGACTTTTTCCAGGAGCTTTTCAGGCATGCCCTTTTCGTAGTGCAGAACAACAGACTCCCGGCAACCCACCTTACCCGAGCATTTTGATACCGTTGACTCAACCTTTGACGGCATGATGCGTTCACCCGATTCAGAATAGTGCTCCAGAACCACCGACTCGGGTATAACCTCTACGCCGGACTCATCACTCAAATTGAAGCTTAAAAATGATTTTCTCCAGGTCGACTCCGGCGTTCCTTGATGACTATTGTAAACATCGTTCAAATGCGTAATCTCGACCAAATCGCTAAATCGACTGTCTGCGTTTACTTTATAAAGAGTGCTGTAAAACTCGTACTGGCTGCCATCATTGTCAGCATACTTATTTTTATAGGGAACAGGTGACCCATCCCGCTTTACGGCATAGTTGTAATGCCCGCAACCAGCGAGCAATAAAGAGGCCAGAGCTGTCAAAATTGTCAGTCGTTTCATAATAAGGTCTCGACACCGTGTAGCCGATTTTCAAATATTTTAAAGTACGCAGTCATCTGCGCAGTAGCAACATATTTTACAATAAAGGCAACTTGACCCATGCGTTTTTCTTGCCCGTAGTCTCAAGAGCTGGTTAGACCTGCCGATAAAGATGAATTATTATTGACTGGAATATCCAGATGTTTAATCGCCGCCTCAAAAATGAATTCGAAGATCAGCGTAAAGAATTAGCGATGCTCCGCCAACTGGCTAGCCAGATGGATCGGGGCATGCTGTCCATAACACTGAACTCCGACTTCTGCATATCTGCTGTAAACCAAAGCTTTGCTGATGTTCTAGGCTACCAGCGCGAACAGCTGTTAGGGCGACCCATGTCAGAGATTGTACCAGCTTACGTCCCGAAGCTAGCTTGTTTTCGAGACTTTAATCAGGCCGTTGCAAAGCTCGCACCAATAAGCGATGACTACCGCTACTTGCGCGCTGATGACTCCCTCGCCTGGCTTCGTATCAGTTGGCTTCCGATACAGAACGCTGACGGCAAACTATCCCATGTACAGGGATATGGCCGCGATGTAACCAAAACAATTGAAGGCAAAAAAGAGAGTGAAGCATTCATTGATGCGCTGATCCGCTCCACTGCGGTTATTCAGTTTAACCTTGATGGTACCGTAATTACCGCAAACGAACAGTTTCAAGAGGCCATGGGATACCGGCTCGAACAGATTGCAGGCAAGCACCACCGTATATTCTGTACACCGGAAGAGGTTGAGTCGCCCGAATACGCCGTCTTCTGGAAAAAACTAAACAACGGTGAGTACGTAGCGGACCGTTTCAAGCGAGTCGACAGCCGTGGTCAAGAAGTTTGGCTTGAAGCCACTTATAACCCGGTTTACGACGCCGAGGACAACTTATCTAAGGTTGTGAAATTTGCCAGCGTGGTCACCGACCAAGTGGAACGGGAAGCTCAGGTAAGAGAAGGTGCAAGCGTCGCCTACGACGTTTCACAACAAACTGATGTAAGCGCTCAAAAAGGCTCCGCTGTGGTTCAGAAGACGGTCGAAACCATGCAGCAGATAGCCAGACAAATGCAAGGGACGAGCGAAAGCATTGAAGCGCTGGGTAAACAGTCCCTGCAGATAAACGCCATAGTGCAAACCATCGGTGGCATCGCAGAGCAGACAAACCTGCTGGCACTAAACGCCGCTATTGAGGCCGCCAGAGCCGGTGAACAAGGGCGCGGGTTTGCCGTGGTTGCCGACGAGGTTCGGAATCTGGCTGCCCGCACCAGTAAAGCCACAGAAGAGATTGTAAGAGTAGTCGAGAAAAACCAAACTCTCTCTGATGAGGTGATGCGTCAAATGTCCAGTACCCGAGAGGAGGCAGAACAAGGCCTGGAATTAGCCAACCAGTCGGGAGCCGTCATTGTCGAGATTCGGGAAGGAGCTAAGCAGGTGGTCAACGCTGTAGAACGCTTTGCCAATGAATTATAGTAAGGCCTGATTAAGTCATGACAGCGATGTTAAACATCGAGCACCACACGATCTCGGCCGGCGCTCTTTGCTTCATACATCGCTTTATCAGCACAGTTTATTGACTCTTCAACGGCTTGAGATTCCCTGAGAACGGTGACACCAAAGGATGCCGTTACCTGAATATCACCAAATTCAAAATGCTGTTCTGAGATAGCCGAGCGCAGTCGCTCCATCATCTCACCGGCTTGCTCCATGGTTGTACTGGGCATACAGATAAGAAATTCCTCCCCGCCATATCTATAAATTCTGTCGTATGGTCGAAGACGAGACTTTACGCATTGTACGGTTGAGGCTAGCACCGTATCACCCGCAGCATGACCGTATGAATCGTTGATCCTCTTGAAATGATCAAGATCTAACATAGCCAGTGCGTAGGTTTGCTTTCCCCTAAGAACAAGAGAGTGCTGTTTTCGAAGATCAGTAAGCAAACCTGCTCGTGTTTGAGCTTCGGTCAGTGAATCTCTATTTTTAAGGGTTTCAGCAAACTCATGTCGTGCCGCCCAAATTTCTCGCCGCATTCTTTCTCGACCACTTTCAAAATTATCCCAGTCGTCAACAGGAATAACTAAACCATCCGAAATCCGCTGAAATAAATGTCGCGCACCACTATGTACTTTTTTATGTGCTTCAAAAAGTGATTTAAGCTGCTGACTTTCAATAAAAAAACTTTCAGAGTGATCTTCATACCATTTCCCGAAAGCGCATTTTAGATGTGCATCTGGCATCAAATCTGATTGATCGGGTGATACCCGAGAAACCAATACGCGCAGCAAATTTTTGTACCACTGATCATGGAGATAAATCGCATGGTCAAGTTCTGCAATACCAGCCTGCAATTGTTGATTAGTTAAAGATTCCAAATTTATGTCTCTTCGAAGTTTAACAGTGCCAGTGATAGTCAAAAACCATTGCAAGAAGACGGCCTGACTCCCGCATGACATTTAATTCGTCAGTACTTTTCAGAGTTACACTAGCCACCGACAGCCTTCCTTATGTCTACGTCGGCCAACTTCATTTGGTCACGCATGATATCCGAAAAAGACATGCTGGGGTTCGACTCGGCAAGCATACCTACTTTTATCCAATACTCGGCCTGAGCATTAATAGAGCGAACCATAACTGAACTCGCCTTGCGAATTTCCCCATGCAGTTCGTCATCAATTTTGACAATTCCCATAGCAGCCCCTGAATATATAGAGTGTATACGAATCGTATATTTTTAATGAAGAGTTTGCAATGAAGACAATATCTAATTTACCGCTAACGTTGCGAATCTGCTGTAATCTTTTGTTATAGGGAAACTTCCTTTAACCCAATCTCATCAGCAAAACCACCGACCATAACCTTGAGAATAACCTGTTCGTTCAACTCAACTGACGCTGTAATTCTTGAAACGCAGCCCATTGCCCGACCTTGCTCGAAAGTAAAGCAATTGGAATGCTCGCCAGGAAAGTGCTTGGTCAAATAGCATGCTAATGCTCCACTAGCACTTCCTGTTGCTGACTCTTCCGGAATACCAAACAAAGGTGCGAAATTCCGGCAACTCGCTGTCAGCTCACTGCCTTTCTCACACAACTCAAAAGCATGGATGCCAACAACATTATGTTTTTGACAGAAGTTACTGAGTAGGCGGTCATTCACTTGAATTTCATCTAAATACCCAAGTGGTACCGGAACAATAATATCAGGCAAACCTGTTGAAATAACCTCTATAGGAAGCTGAGTTGATTCGAGTACTGTCGAGTCAATTCCAATTAACTCAGATATATCTCCGGCGGCAAACACCCCGAGATATTCAGGCAACTTCTGCTCCATAACTATATGGCCATCGGACTCTACAGTTACAGCAAGCACTCCTGCTTTAGTCCTTTGAATATACTGGCCTTCGGTTACAATTCCTTTTCTATACATTGTTGAAAATGCAGCTAACGTTGCGTGACCACAAAAATCAACTTCGTCCGTTACCGTAAAAAAAGACAACTCAAAGTCGACTTCATCATCTTGAGACACAAACGCAGTTTCTGAATAACCAACGGCTTGTGCTATTTCTAATTTTTCTTCATTAGACAGGTTATCCGCCTGCAACACGACACCTGCCGGGTTTCCTCCCGTGCCGTCGGCAGTAAAGGAGTTAACCAAAAACGCTTCAACTCTCATTCTCGAAACATCCACCGCAGAGCATTTGCCGCCTGCTCGGGCGGGAGAGCCAGAATATTTTTATATATTTCCATTGTCATAATGCATACCTTACCTTTATCTACGTTTTTAGCAGTAGGGTTCTTTATCATCGAAATATCATCACCAAACTTGGTATATATACCGGCGAGAATTGGCCCTAAATAGGGCATGACATCGCTGTCAGAGGGAATCTTTTTCTTAGAGTCAGATGTCTTTATAATTTTATCGAGTGCCAATAAGTCTTTTTTTTGCGTTTCTTGAGAAAAGACTTTTCGACCATCAACTCCTCCTTCAACCTGAGGAAATAGGAATCTATAACAAAGCCCTAACCCTTGCCTTTGCAGTTCCTCCATCGATGAAACCATTACATTCATGTAAGCCAAAATAGCTTCATCTGATGCATGCGGAAGTCTGGACTCAACCAAACCAGCAATTTGTGTTCTTATTAGGTCTATGGTTTGCTGCTGGCTATAGTCATTCCTGGCCGCATCGGCTATAGAATCCTTAAGTTTTTGATATATCACGGGTTCATGCTTTTTAATACTGACAAACGCAGGAACCTCATCAAATACTGATTCAACATCTGATTTGGCTTTGTAGGCATTAACTTCAGGGAGAATAAATTGTTTCGACAGCGTATTCAGTGTAAAAAACAAAACAATAAACACTATCGTAAACCCTACCTTTTTCTCCTTCTTCTCCTTGTTCTCCTTGTTCTCCTTGTTCTTAACGAATATTAAACTTGCTATTAATGCTGCAATACAACCACTAGCAGCTGCTAATCCTACAGAATACCAATCCACAAAACTCTCCTATTATTCTTATTAGTCGCAAAAAAGAGCCTGCAGCTCATCAATATATTCTGTATGCACAGCCGTAATAAAATCGCCTAGCGGTTGATATATCATTTATCTCCCAGCACCGACGACGACTTAAACGCCTTGTTATACGCTGCCTTCACGTTCTACCACCAGAATTCGAGCCTGGCCTTTGGGGTGAGCAACATGCTCGGTACCAATGGAAGCAAAGAAAATGTCCCCGGCGTTTAGTATCGCAGATTTCACTTCGTTGTTTTCTTTGTACAACATTTCTACAGTGCCATCCATTACAGCGAAAACCTCTTCACCATCATTTACGTGCCACTTATAAGGTTGATCTGTCCAGTGCAACCGAGTCGTAACGCCGTTCATGTTGGCAATATCCTTCGCACCCCATGCCTTATCTGCTGTGAATTGCTGACTTCTAATGACTTCCAATTTATTATCCTCCTTACTGCTACTTTTAAAAACGCATCGGCGAAGTGGAGACGAAAATAAACGTCACCGTACAGGCTAAATTATAAGGAATGTTGCTCCCACTGCTCTCTGTTTATCTTATACAAAACATGCTCGCAAAGCGGGTGAGAAGGTTCTAAGTCCGGATGCTTAAAATTACAGGCATAGGACATTCCAGTTTTTTTCATGACGGCTTGAGAACGCATGTTTTGCGCTGTTGTAAAAGAGACCACCTCTTCTAAACCCAAGTGAGTAAAAGCATAGTGCAGTGACGCTTTAGCAGCTTCAGTCGCGTAACCCATGCCCCAATATGGTTTCGCCAGGCGCCAGCCAACTTCAACACATGGTGAGAACGGCATATTCTCTTTGGGGGTATGCAACCCGACGAATCCAATAAATTTACTCTGACCAGGGAGCTCTACAGCCCAGAAGCCCCAACCTCGATCAGCAATGAGAGACTGAATTCGTCTTCCCCCGCTGTAACTTTCTTCCTCCGTTAAAAGCTTCGGAAAAAACTCCATCACGTCCTTATCACTACACATATGCGAAAAGGGCAGGAGGTCTTCTTCATCCCATTGCCGAAGTATGAGTCTTTCCGTTCTAATCATAATTCATGTCATTTGACGCCGTGTTTGTTAGATGCTTATCTCTTTTACTATTGCCCACAAGGATAAGACTATGCTGGCAATAAAGCCCAGGGCCACGAGCCCTAATAAGGTATAGAACCCAAATCGAAAGGCGTTCACAATGCATTCGTAAGCTACAAACAGCGGTGGCTTTGCTTTTAATGGAAGGCTTTCTGTCCGAGAATTCGTGCTGAAATAGGCTGTGTAAATTGAATAAAATACACCCATCGCCATCCCAACATAGGTGACTGAGAAATATGCTTCAAGAAAATGTATCCAGCCCACTTTTTATCCTATATACATGTAATGCTTTAAACAGCGGCTCAGTTTCCAGCGTCCGATGCCTTCACTTGTTAACAGGTTCTAGTCGACTTTCGAAATGAAGTCGCGAACCTCGTCAGAACGTAATGGCCTCACTAGACGAGCTACTTCATTGCCATTGTGCAAGAGTATCAGAGTCGGCCAAAGCTTTACCTTGAACGCACGCCCCAGTGGTTTGCCCTTTCCGTCGTATATTTTGATATGACGCAGCTCTGAATGTTCAGTTACTGCTTCTTTTATCGCGGAACTTGCAGCCTGACAGTGTCCACACCAGGGCGCGCCAAACTCAAGTACAACGTCACCGGATAACTCGCCAGTTTGTTCAAAGGTAAACGCTTCTTCTGCGTAATCGGAGTTAGAGCCAATACCATCGGTTTTCATTCCACCTACTCCTGAATAGAATTTACAAGAATGCCCAATAAAGCTATCGCTGTGTTTGGCTTTGTTAAGTAATTACAGCTGCCTAGTAACAGGTACCTTAGTCTTTATTTAGCATTTTCGATGCGTCTTAACATAATACTTCCCATGAGCGTTGGGATCTTTGACTGCCGGGAAACCAGCATTTCCTCGTAGCCCCCAACCGCCTCCATGCCATGCACCGCCGACCAAAAAACACCCTCCCCATCATCTTCCTTATTACGCTCAAATACAGCGAATATGGCAGGGTAGAATTTCTGTGGATCATCCGACGCGAAAACTCGCTCAAGTAAGCCTTCAAAAGCCAGCCAATTACCATCTACTGGCTCAAAATTCTCTATTTTTTCTGTGAGTTCAGAAGTTTTCATATTCACTTAATCCCGGAGCAAGCGCGCCGCATTTTGGCGTCGGTTTGCCTACGACTGTTATATGCAATTTGCAACATGCGCTTTAAGCTCCTTTTCAGACCAGTGCTCCAGTTCAAGGACTGCAGCGTAGGGGTCTCCAGAAATTCCCATAACCCGACAAATGGCAGGCTCGGTTCTGAGACCGCTCTCTTTAAGCTGCCGTATCCTGTCGATGAACTCCTTGCCCCCGATTTTTACAAGGCGTTTCATTACCTGATAATGGCGAAATGCCGCCTGCAACTCCACTGGCGTTTTCGACGCATAGACTTCAATTAAAAATTGGTTACAGTGAAACTGACCTAAAACGTGATCTTTGTGTGGCCGCATACTGTAAGCTTCATAGCCGGAATATGCCGACTCAAATGCCTCAATAAAAGCTTCTTGTTCCTGGTACGTACAAACGATATCGATGTCGCTTTCCTTCGTATCCAGAGAAACAAATATCGTACTAACGACTTCCGGCGAATATGCGTTGAGTTTAATCAGAATTCCCGATTCTTCTATCGCTTTGTTGGCGCGGGCGATCTTGCTATTCATTCCAGCCTATTGTTATCTTTTTTTGATTTAAACACATAGAACCTAAATATTAGAGCCTGAAGCGTAGCTGCCACACCAAAAACAATACCCGTTTCTAAGCCACCAAATGTTGCTATAGCTAATACTATCAATGCGCCGGGCAACAAATAGTATAGGTATTTCGGCTCTGACCACTTACATATTGCCCAATGAAACGGGAGACCGATAGTAAGCCAACCAACAACAGATACAGCTAGGTAAACTGAAGCAACCCACCCAAATAATGCCAGGAAATCTTGTATTGGATACATAAAAACTGGAATACCAATTTCATAAAAAGAGTAGCCCACTCCGAGAAGTAGAACCCACCCAATACTGCGGAATATTGCCCCATCCCAATTACCCATTAACGCTGACTCCTTATTGTGAGCTTTAGCTTGCATCCCATACCCAATACTTTTGATTGCCTAAGCTAAATAAATATACAGAGCAAGGCATTGGCTTATCAGTTAGATAAGCCAACTTTTCGGGATATTTGAAGTATTCGAATGTCATGTTGTCCTTACTCGTAACGCCGCCCATCAGTTGCCTATTCGGAGCGTAGCGGAGAATGGGTCGGATGCTTGGGCTTGTTATGTAAGCTCAATCCACCCTTAGTTGAATCTCTGCACCATCTGGAAGGTCATCGATTTGCTTTGCAACGTCGCCTGAAAATCGAACAAGCTCAACCAGCGGAGCGATCTTGATGTTTGAAATGGCATATTCCCCCCCAAGCACACCGGGGATGACCAAGCTATATTTCGTGCCTTCGGAAAGCTCACCTAAACTTGCTCTTGCCTGCTCGACAAGTGTTTCCATACACCAATCTTCCAAAAACTCCTGCTCAGAAGACAGACGAACCAACTCGTCTCGGGTGTTAGCTAGAACCTCACAGTAAGCATCTTCAGGGCACAAACGCCAGTATTTGCCCTCAACATCTTCGATCATAAGGTTGCCAAAGTCGTTCTCTCCTACGATTTCAACAGGGTTGATACCAACCCAACCCCACGATTCTCTAATTTCCTGAATGATGCTCATGATTTCCTCTACTGCCCCAGCGAGCTTGCGAGCGAGTTAATGCGCTTATTATACGAATTTTCCAACTTACACACCGCGGGTCATAAATTGGCTATTAGCATTTAACTTGTAATCGCTAAACGGCCCACAGTCCATGAAGCCAAACTTTTTATAGAGTTTACGAGCTGGTGCAAAATAGCTTTGAGTTCCTGTTTCTAAGCTAACTGACGTATAGCCCTGTTGCTTAGCAAAATTGAGCAGGTGTAACAATAATTTTGAAGCGACACCTTTACCTCTAAATGAGTGGGCAGTACGCATTGATTTAATTTCTGCGTCTTCGGATGAGAGACTTTTAATTGCAATGCAACCTGCCAATGTTTCATTTTCCCACGCGCTGAAAAAAGTGACCCTAGGGCCCTTAAGCGCATTAATGTCTAATGCATGAACGCACTCGGGAGGCGAGGTGGCATACATATCTGATAAATGTTCTTCCATAAGTGAAATGACTTCACCATCGCTCAAGTCATCATTTTTTATTTCCATATTTTAAACATCCTGGAAATTCGTATAACGCCGCTCAGCACGCGCGGCTGCCTAATGGAGGCGCAGCCGCAATGTAGTATGCGTCGCCGTGACTGGCATTGTTATGTTTTGGCTACTCTTCATCTCGCAGTCTTTTTCTTGCTGCTGAAATAATTTCGGTCCAATCATCTGAAAATGGCTCAGACAGAAGCTTCTCAAAGGTACAAGTTAGATTCCAAAGAGCCCTTTCTTCGGCCTGATCTTGAATGCTGAACACATCGCTAGAAGAGAACCTGGAAAGGAGCTCAAACAAGACCAAGGCTTCATCTTTCGTCAGCTTGATGCTTACTTCTTCCATGCACCCTCAGCAGTATAACGCCCCAATAAAGGGCGAACGTTAGCGAGTCCAGCCCACGTTTTTTGAGGGCTATTTTTCATTGCTTTGTTATGTGTTTTAAGCATGGACTAACCTCTATTAACCTTACCAGTACCATTACAACGATTACAGGGCACGAGCCCCCACGATTCGGATTTTTCGATGTCTCCACAGTGACTACAATCAAAAGGTCTGCCTTTACCTTTGCATGTAGGACATTTGACTTCCCCTTTACCACTGCAAGAAGGACAGTCTTTCATAGGTATATCTTTGTTACTTCCAATACTCATAGTTAAGAGATAATTCACCAATTACACATAATGCCCCGCTAACGCCCAAAGCAGCGGCGCGCGTTAGCGAGTGCGGTGGAGGCCACACTTTTTGTGGCCGGAACAAATTTGAGCGGCTTGTTAAATGTTTGCGCAAACCTTGGCATAAATAACCTTTTGCTTTTGCTCTGATTCTGGTTCCGATTCTACTTTTTCGAAACGCTCGAAAAGCCCAAACCAATACAGCCGCTCGTTCATTGTCATGCCAGCGATACCCTCGATCGCCTCTTTCTTAAATGCGGACCACATTCGGTACAGGTGACTATGCGTTTCTTTGTTTTCAATCCAAGAATTCCCGAAAAACCTCTCGATAGTATCGGCTAGCTCTAGGACATTAGTATCGTCATCCTTCCAGGAGACCAGATGCTTAATTAAACGCGAAACCACATCGTCTTCTGAGAATTTTTCTATTTCCTTGATATATTCGTCGTAGTTCATTCGTGCACTTAACGCTCAAGAAGGGGCGCGCGTATTTCGCGCGTCCTTCTTGCTTGACTTGTTACGTTCTCCGCCCTGAAGTAAATTCACACCGAAAATGAATATTACTAGAGCAGGAAACGCCAAAATAATGCCGAAAAATTGCTGGTAGTCCCGGTCAGAAACAAATGCGCCATATGGTTCCGCTGCCCACAAAAATGCCAAACAACACAATGCCCAACCTGAGCAAGCAATTGTGAATGAGGCTAGCTTTCTGAGACTTATCAGGCTTCCGGGAAGCTTTGGTTCTGATCTTTCGCCTGCCAAAGCCACGTATCCGATACCGCTGAAGGCACCAAAAGCGCTAATAATTCCTGTTATTCCGTTAATTAACTCCCAGCCCATAATTCTCTCTCAAATTAAACGTAACGCCCACATAATGGGCAAAAATACATAGCGCTATAATCGGCGAGCGGCGCTGTACTTTTGTCCCAGCGAGAGTGTTAATGCGCTTGTTAGGTCTTTTGGTTTGTAAGTGAATGAGACACCATGTTCACACCAATAGCGGCAAACACAAATGGTGCTAAATATTTTATATAAACAGCTAATAGCCCGACAGTCACCCATAATCCAGAGAGTTCAGATAAACCTGCATTGTATTCATCTGTAGACTGACTTAAGAACTGAGCTGTGCCCACAGCCAACGTGGAATATAAGATTAAAACGGTACCTTGTATCAGATAGTCCCTATTTGTAGGTGATTCAGCCTTGTAGAGGTTAAATACCCTTTTAAAACCATAAAAAATAACCCCGCAGAGTCCAATGAACCAACAAATAATTGAAAACAAAATTTAAACTCCTGATGAAGAATAAGAGACCTAACGTCTCAATAACCGGCGCAGTTTTACTACATTCAGCGCCGAAGGCGCGAAGTTGATTGACTTGTTATAGTTTTTTCGTAGATAGTGTAACGTTCTTCACTCCAAACAATCTCCTCCCCATTTTCATCCTCATCATTCCATGTAGCGATATAGCCAGCCTCAGTGAAGTTATTGGGTATAGAAACACCATTTTGACTCAAGATTGATTTTCCATTTGGTTCAGTGGGTATAAAGCTATCTAAATATTCTTTATCAAAGAACACTGTTACTTCGCTAGACCAAAGATTTGGGTGGCATAATAAAACCGCCACCCCAGACTTACCATTTTCACTTTCAGGTTTAGCTTTTATAAGGTTTTCAGCAACTTGTAAAAGCTGCCTTATTGCTTCTTGTTTCCACTCCAGCTTTGATTTAGGTCCTTCAATTAATCTATCTAAGGTCCAAATTTTAAAATTTTGATAAAGATCACCTGTCCTCTCAGGGTAAAAACCTTCAAACCCTTTAGCCCATCTCTTTAACGAGCGTATATGTCTTTTAGGATTTCGGACTTTTTCGTTAGGCCTATTGAAGCTTAATCTTCTCATGTTCTACTTTGCCCTGTTAAGCGCTTGTTATGTGTAAAATTTAAAACATGCCTCTTGTAGGAGTTGAGCTACGGGTTATATTTTTTTTTAAGTCTTTCTTTGGTGCTCGCGGTTTAAAGTAGTGGAGAGGAATGAGAGTCCCTTTCTTTTTTGATCTCGAAACAGCTAATACACTTTGGTTAGCGAATCCTCCGCTTGAGGAGCCTTCATCACCTTCCGAGTCACCGTTTACTTTAAGTGATGTTATTTTCTTAGTGTATTCTTTTAGTTGCTCTAAACTGATTCCTTTTTCGAGAATCACGTTAATATCAGATGATATATAGCCATCTAATTCAAAGTATTTACTTATTTCAAGTTCAAGGTATTTATTATCTTTAGCTTCTTTTCCCCCTATTAAAAAGTGCGCATGAGAAGCATCATTCTTTTTCATTTCTTCAGCAGCTAATAAATAGCCAGCTTTACCATTTTCATACTTTGAATATTCCGCCGACAGGTCTGTAAGGCTCTTTTTGAACTCGATGATAAAGAACTCTGAGTCATTGCAAACAACAGTATCCCCAATAGACTCGACGTTGCCATCTAAAGGCATAAAAAGATTGAAAATCTTTTCCTTTGCAGCTTTAAGCACAAATGTATATTCAACTGTTTTTTCCCACCACTTCATATTAGTTCCTTAAACTATACCGTAATGTATTGAAGCCAAAGCCGACTCTGATGAGCACATAACGCCCCTATTCTGGCGCCACAGTAGTTGCCGTGACTTTTGCGAAAGCAAAAGACATGACGACATACTTTGGTCGCTCAGGAACGGTTTGTTATAAAGCGGTCTGATCATTTTATAATGTCCAGAAAACAGAAATTTGGGATGAAGTTTTCTTGGTCGCCCAAAAACTCACTGCTATTAATATCGAGGCCGCCTCTCCAATAGTGCACTGTGCCTGATTCAATTACTGCCACTCCGCAGCACTTGAAAGTTGAACCCACAAAGTATCCATACTGTATTGGGCCACCTACCGAATCGTTTTTTTGGTCTTGTATTATTGTATCAAGCGTGTCCAACAGTGCAATTTTTGAAAGAGTCTTTGTTTTCAGAGCTGCTTCAGCTTGACTTTTTCCAGAGCCGATGACTTCCAACGCTCCATTAGAAGTAAGTATCTCTTTGTAGCTGTGACAATTTGAGGCATCTGTTTCCAGGATATAGGATCGGATCCGGTCTTCATGCGGACACATCCCCGAAAACATAATGCAGGCCGTACCGTTTCTACCAATTGAGGTTGCACAGACTGCTTTCGAAATACTTCTGTATGCAGAGAAAATGAACTTAGCAAGACCGTCCATGCTGAAGTTTGTATAGCCGGGTACATGTTGCAGATTCTCTAGAAGCTCTACAAGTGATTCCTTCAAAGTTAACGAGTTTACAGCACTTCCTGCGAAGCACATTCCTATCTCCAGAGTATGAAATAGTTGCTTCTCCCCTTTCTCATCGCTTGGAGAGTATATCTTTACCGGTAAAGTCAAAACTTTTATGCCGACATCAGCATACGAGTTTTCCGCAGTTTTTAGGCGAGAATCAGAGAAATAGTGAACAGTATCTTCATTTCGCCAAGCAATACATAAAGTCATAGCGACCTCGTAGCTTTATAACGCCAAAAGCAGCGGCAGCGAAGCGGTCCAGCCCGTAGTGCGATGCTGCCTTTTCTTGTTATGTTTTTATTTGATTGAAGTACCATTTAGCTTGTTCCCACTCCATATCTTGAGCCATGTGATAATCGAATTGCCTAGGGTAGCGACGATGCTCTAGTATGTATTTTAAATGCGCATCTGCTATTTCGGGGTCATAGACGCGCCACACCATTCTGCGTATGCCATTCCAAGTCTCACGGATAAGAAATAGTGCATTCCCACCAGCTTTGATCTCCTCATCTAGTCGGTCACAGAAAGGGTCTACGATGTCACGCTCTTCCTGAGAGGGCATACCTTTATCAATAAGCTCTTCGTAATCAATAATAACGGATAAGTGCCAACTAAATATCTTCTTTGGCTCGAAGTCCTTTAATGCAGAGTTAAGAACCCCAATACAAGGTAAGTCATCTTCTTTCCACTCGAGAATACCGAACTCTTCTTCGGGGATGACAACACGAACCTCACTTTCTTTTTGTTCTTCTTTTTTCCCAAATAGTTTCTTTAGCACGAAATTCTCCCTGAAACATAAAGCCTTACTAATGAGCGCAAGCCAAGCGTTTCCCGTCCTTCTGAGTAACTTCCTAGCTGCCCTTAAATACCATACTTAAATTATCTTGGCTTGATAATTGAGGTGGAGTCTCATTACTACGGACTTTGTAAAACCTTACTTTAGGTTGATCAAATCTGTTCGCCACAACATAAAAACTATAAGTAGGAAATTGAGATAGCAGTTTATTCCCCCACAACTCGACTAATTCTTTAGCTATTTCCCAAGCTTTCAGGAAGTCTGAACTTTCTGAGTTGTACCATGGTTCTTCTTCAAGTTCAGCATTGTTATCAAAGTAGTCAAGAACGGCTGTAACTGACAGAAATAACTCATTGTCTTCAGGTTCTCGGGAAGCAAGAGAATTTGAGTTAGTGTTTAGGTTATTCAACTCCCACTCCGGAATTACGAGACCATTTATATCAATAAAGTTTGGATTATAGAGAATGTTTAAATCTTCCATGAATTTCCTAAGGCTGCTAACGCCGAGCTTTGCAGCTAGTTTGGAGCGCAGCGGAAAACCAGTCCGACAACATGCGCCTGTTAATTTTCGTTTCTAGCACGCTTGAAGTTTCCACATGCCAAAAGGGTTATTGAACAACGAGCTTTCTCCGTAATAAATCGGAGGATGCGCTTTAATTCGGTATGCGGGTGAATCTGAATCGACTGAAAAGGTTTGCCCTTCCTTTATTACAGGAGATTCAGATAATAAATAATGCGTAAACACCCTTAGCAGTTCACTTGGATTTTCAGATTCGCTGCTATTGACGATAGCATCAGGTAATCCAAAATTATGCATACCACAGGAATAAGTACTCTCTGAAGTTATGTATACGACGTATGACGAGTGACTTTTAAACAAATAATTGTATTTGCATTGCTCTTTCCAATCTTTTGGAGGGTGAGATAAACCAGAACTTTCAACTTTAACCCCGTAGCCGCCAGCGTCAAGTAATGCGTTAGCAGCATTCATTATTGAGTGTGCGGACTCTATAGACCCACCTTTAGCAATTAGATAGCAAACTGACTTATGAGAGGAGATAAGTTCCATTTCTGCTGTATTTTTCCAGTGAGGCCCGGAGGCTTCAAAAGCCGATAGCATTCTTTCATCTACACCACAAAAATCCAGCTCATAAGACTGTTTCGTTTCTAAGTTCATCAAGACCATGCCAGAAAAAATATAGCCTCCGCTATCTTTTACTATACTTTGAACAAGCTCGCTACGATCAGCCCATGGACCAGGTATACATAAAACGATTTCCATTTCTTTCTCTGACATTCACATATCTCAATTTAGAAAACTAACGGCTTATGGGGGCCGCTTGTTAAAAGTTTTTTCTTCGAGTACTACGCTGAAACCAAGCACGACTGAACGGCATACACCTTGTACCAGCAGATTCTGTATATTTAATGCCACTATCTGTGACAATTTCGCACTCACAAGTACAAGGCTCACCGTACATGCCTAACTTGTGTAGTTTTGCAGCATACTCAACATCAAAGTTTGCGTGAACAACTGCTGAGCTAACCCAATAAAGAGGAATTGATCTTGAGTTGAGCATCTTTAGAAACTTGCTTCGCCACATAATGACCAAAGGCTCGAATGCTTCTGATGGTGGGCAAATATTAGATTGAATTAAATCAATACTTACTTTTGCACCACTGTTGTTCTCGGCCAAGTCATACAGCTTTGCTAGCTCCCAATAACCATCAAAATCATTGTTCCTACTAACAAACGAGCTTACTACTCCCTGAGCGATATTTTTCAATTCCTTACGACGAGGCATATTTATACTTATAACGCCGGGCTTTGCGGCGGTTTGGGAGGAGTGAAGCGACGGAAAAACCGTCCGTCAGCAGTCCATTGTTATGCCTAACCACGCGACCAGACTCTCTCAGGCGGTTGGCCCAATTGCCATTCAATATAATCATCAGGCGGTCGATCTATATCTATTATGTGCTCAGCAGAGAACGCTATTTCTGCACCGAAACACAGATATACGTCATCCTGCCCTTTCTCGATACACGAAGGTTGAGAATCGAGAATCCCTATATACATATCACCAATAATTTCTGAAACAATTACAAAAATGCGCTCGCCTAGAACAATAATTTTTCCTTCTTCAACACATTCGATATCGAATATAAGCTTGGCTGCATCCCGCGCCTAAGTGATTTCCGTTCTTCCAGACTAGGAATCCAGAAAGTGTCAGGATCTTTTTCATGACACTCCTCACCATTTCGTAACTCCCAATAGTCCTTATCAAAACTTGCTAATCGCACACGCTCTCCCTTGGGCATAACGCCCGCCATAAACGTTCGAGTGAAACGAGATCCGGCGACCGTAGGGAGCGAATTTAATGGCTCTGTTATGTGTGGATTTCAAAGAGAAGCTCTCCTCCCTTAATACTCAGGTTTCCGAAATCACCTGAAACTTCGAACCCGTCTTCCAGTAAGAAAAGCAAGTCAATATTGCCAAAGTCTGTCTCTCCAGCCGCATCGGTGGACTTTGCCACACTTGCCATGGGTAACAACCCTACGCATTCACTAATATTCTCGAACGCCAGCGTAGCTCTGCGATAGCAAGTGTATTCGTTGGGCTTCGGTGTCATGTAATGCTCAGAAGATGGCCAAATGCTTGCTTCAATATCGAAAATGACATCCCGACCTTCGTGACGCCATCCCAAAACGAATGAATCATTGAGGTCAATGCCCTGGAACAATTTAAGCTCAGTCCACTCCATACTTACCTACACATAACGCCCTGGGTAAGCCGCCGGTGCGGAGCGCAGCGTAGTACCGGTCAGCTTCACCCACTGGTTATACGGATTCACCAGAATTTCCACCATGGTTTTGATTTGGCGGCTGCACCTCGGCTCGATTGCCCAGGAAACAAAATTTCCCCTTGTTCTGCGCTGACATCGAAAAAGCCTACGTTGTGCTTTATGGCCAGTTCACGCATTTTGGGGTTGGCTTCTTCTGCTACAGACCAAGCGAAAGCTGAATAGATAACCTCCTTACCTATGCAGTGATCTGTAACTTTCTCATCATCGGGGTCATCAGACGCCAATGGGCCATTCATAGGAGGAAAGAACTCAATCATTTCTTCGAACCATGCTTTCAGAGCTGGGCTCGTAACGGAATGGTCTTGATAGCTGTGATCTTCAGACCATTCTGTTTGCGCCTGATACCACTCCATGAATTTGGCTCGCTCCGTTGGGGCTGCCGATGGCTCAAAAACCATAAGATCGAAACTCACTGATTACTCCTTTCCGTATAACGCTTGGCTAATGCGCGCGTTTCCGTGTCGCATTGAGACCCTTGTTATGTTTCTGTATTGCGCTCGTTTGCATCTTTAGCCATTTTTTCCATGTAAGCCATCATTTCTTTGTAACCGCGAAACAATTCTTTGGGCATAATGTTTTCGAACTCTGTATCTGAGAGGCCATGGTAATACTCAAAGTATTCTAGGAAAGATACATTGATCGCGTTTAACAGCTCATTTTTACTGCGGCAAAATAGTGAGTTAACCCAATTGAAGCAACTTTTGGCTTCATCAATTTTTCTTTCTGTACAGAGCCTCTCTGCAACACTTTGAAAGCCCCCCATATCAATGTGGAGTAAACCTTCATTATATTCTACATCTTCTTTAAGCTCGGGATATCGAATAAGAAGCTGCTCATAGAACTCATCAATAAGTTCTTTATCACTCGCTACCTCATCCCACTCAGGGTAATTCACTGATCTCTCCTAGAAACATATCGCCCGCATAAAGGGCAATATCACGTAGGCTAAAATGAGAGCGAAGCGACTGAGCCTACGTGATGTTGTCCCAGCGAGCCTGCGAGCGATTTAATGCGTTTGTTAGGGCTTGGAACCAGCAACTGCCATTGCGCATAAAATCCTTTTTTTCTTAGTCTCTTCTGCCTCACAACTCTGAAGCTCTTTATAAGCTTCAAAAAATCTTTCAGGAACCGCCACACCTTTAAGCTCTCTTAAACAAACTTCAGCAATGTAGGATGAAAATATTTCACTCTCTAAAGTTTCATAATCATATACCTTATTGAGTATTTCGTGCATTGCTAACCCCATCATCTTTTGAACATCCCTAATTTTAGGATAGCTGTTTAACTGCTCTCTAGTCGGCAAAGGTGCAAGCATAGATTCCTTTGATAGCCCTTCTTCTTTGTTCACAATTGCGGAACGTGCCATGCTAGCAAGTGAAAAACAGACCTTAACTTTGTCAGGCTCTAAACCTGACAAAGAATTATCACCTTCGCCAATTTGTTTTTTATTGTAAGGTTCCGAACTAACCTTATCTCCTGTACCAGAGCACGAAATAAGTGTAAAAATAGCTAATATGAGAATTAGAGATTTCAAGTCTACACCTCTTCTTATTATGGGGCTCTAACGCCCGAGCACAGCGGCAGGCAAAGCTGGTATGTAATTGCGCCAGCAATTTAAGTAGCAGGTTTGACAGTCCGTTTCTGCTTGTTAGGCTTATTTTATGCTGCACAGTACCGTATCTCCTGTTTCATGCGCGAAATACTCGGCAATTAGATAGTGAGGATCGTGATCTTCATGGTATTGAATGCCGGAAGCCTTGTGCTCTAATTTAAACCTGTACTTAAGATATACATTATTGCTTTTAGGTCTTGGCCATACCCCAACACCTTCTATTTCGTTACCCTTTTCAAGCTCTTTATCAATGATTTCTTTTATACGTGGATGAAGATCCAATGGCAACTTTTTTGATAATGGCTTTGATTCTTTCGGTGTGTTCTTATTTGGCCACATAGGATAGATTTTACGAATGCAAGGCACACATAACCCGCCAGTCTTTTTCTTCGTTTCTGGCAGCACTAGCTTTCCGCATTCATTACACGGTTCTTTCATATTGAGAGCCTAACCCCGCTATAAAAGGCGCGCCTTAGCGCGTCCAGTGAAGGCCGTCTTTTGGCCGGAACGATTTTTGATAGCCTTGTTATCCTGTGACCTATACATAGTATTTATACTATTGCTGAAACCAGCGTCCTGAGCGTATAACGGATTGATCTCTTCCGCATGTAATGCGTACAGCATTTGAAATAGCCCCATTAGCTCGCCCATGATCTTTTTCTGTTAGAAACGACTCTACTACTTCTTTAGGTGAATGAAGTATGAGATCCAAATATTTGCGCTGCTCTAATTCATCGAGCCACGTTTCTTTTAATTGAAAAGGATGGTGAAGTGCGGCTTGAAGAAAAGCTGCTCTTTCTTCGTCCTTCTCAATCACTGAATAGTCCTTCTCCAACAATGGGATCGTAACGCTAAATTCCGCATGTCCACTCGCTACACTAATTTCGAGTGAAAATCCTTCCTCATTAGATTGGAGTATCATTCTTAGGTTATGAAATACTTTCTTTGTCACTCCGTTTACTCTCAAGCTAGATTCGTAGTCGGTCCTAAAAAGGGATAACGCCCGGCTCACCGGAAAATGGGAGCGCAGCGACTATTTTTTCCGGTGCAGCTACTTGTTAGCAGATATTGCATCGTGTGAATTTGAAATATTACTATCATACAGCTCATTAAACTCTGTTATTGAGTTACAGTTTTTCCACAAGCTTACGATGTACTCGAACTCATCTTGAAATGGTTTCTCAAAGGCTTGAACATCAGTAGCATATTCACAATTTCTGGAGAGCATAACTAGCCAATAAGGGTGATCTAGTTTGTAGTAGAGTTTCCAAAGCCTTTTTTCTAATTCAAAGATATCTATTTCTGAGCTGTAAAATAGGTCATGAAGAAAAACAACGTATTTACCTGCCCAATATTCATCACCTCTTTTTCCTGGTGCAATAAAAGTCTCTAGAATTTCTGTAGTTAATTGCTTTATTTCACCTTCTTCGTTAGAACTTGCCAGCAATATAATGCTCTCATTGCCTTGTTCTTCATTAATCATCAGCCGCTGGACGGCCCAATCGACACAGTCATGCCATTCTCCGAGAGAGAACTTGGCTTTTATGTATGTATCATGTAACTCATCGATCTTATTCATAAGACTTCTAACGCTTATACCTCGCGCGAGTGTAACGAGTCGCTGTGCCTATGATTGTTATAATGCGGCTAAATTTCATCTCTAAGCCGGTTTCGTGCATTTTCAATTATGTTTCCCCAGTCACTAGAAAATGGTTCGGTCAATGCTTTTTCAAATACACAAGTAAGATTCCATAAGGCTTTTTCTTCTGCTTGGTCTTGAATACTCAATTTATCATCATTAGAAAACCTTGATAAGAAATCAAATAGAACTAAGGCTTCATCTTTCGTTAACTTAATTCCTACTTTATCCATAAATCACTCTAGCTTTATAACTTCGCGCACAACGGCGGTTTGAACGCAGTGAGAACCGTCCCGCGCCTTCAGGCGCGAATTGCTGCGCCTTATTATACGGGGACTACATTACCCTATGATTTCCTGCTTTGCCTGAACAATGAGATTCGCCACTTTTAGGTCCGACGCTTTATCTGGGCCAAGACCAATATTTTGCTCCACTGAACTTGTCAGTGAGCTGGCGATACGAATCGCATCATTACCTTCAAGGGCCAACCTAAAGATATGAGGTACATAGCCATCATATTCATCATCCCACCCATTATCCCCATCGTTCACTCCGATTGGATCCCACTTCTCCCAAAGAATCTCTGCGATAGCTGAGTACAAAGCTTCTTGTTCAGTAGATAGTTTACTCATGTGTGATTACGTATAACGCCCCAAGCAAGCGCCCGTTTTTGGCGTCGCCTTTCCTTTGCTTATTACATGTTGATGATTTCTGGATCATGCCATACATCTTCATAATCATCAGCGATTAAAAATCTATACCCTGTGGGTAATGCCAAATACTGCTCTATTTCAGGTAAGTATTCATTTATATGGCTCACGTGTAGCGGTTTAAAAAAATCAGTTTGTTGGATCATTTCTTCACCGCACCAAATATACCAGCCACATGTTCCATTTTCTGCTTTATGACGCACACCATTTATTGGCAGTTTACCTAGCGTATCTATAGCAAGGCCAAGCTTTTCTGCTTCAGAGCAAGGTATAAAATCCGCTTTAAATTTTCCGCATATGTCCTTTTGACTAGCCACGATATTCCTTAAGACATGTAACGCCCGGCTCACGCGCCTGTTTGTAGCCGCGGAGCGGCGGAGAATCGGTCGCCGTGCAGCCGATTGTTAGCTTATTTAAACACTGATACACGATTACGATCACTAACTTGGCCATTACCGGATTCGAGTAGCTTAGCAAGCAATTCTTCACGTCCATTTTCCAAAGACCATTGCATTTCATCATCAGTAATTACTGTTGCAATCAATAATTCCATTTTCCCATTTGGCAAAATGAAACCTGTTGGTAGTGGGTGTTGTGCTTTAGCTATAAGAACATTGACGGATTCAGTTTCTCCGACCTGAATATCTTGGACAGTGAGACCTTGGTGTTTTTCTACCCTGTCAAGAATACCGGCATCGTTTAAAATCTCGGCATTCGCAGACCATTGCATAAACCATAAAGGCCAATCAGCGTTCTCCTTTGCTATAAGAAGCATTTCATATCCATAACCAGCCGAATCTTCAGCGCTCTTTGCCTGCTCCTTATTTTGCAGGGTGCTCGAATATCTACTCGCTCTCCCCTGACCATCGGTTTCAATTTTGTAATCTGCCATCATAGTGCTTGCTGGCATATCGGGATTAGTCATTCCAAACGTAGTATATGCCCACAAACCTTTACCTATTTTGTCTGCTTGCAAGACAAACAGACCTCCTCCTGGCCATACTCCTGTCATATTCCCCATTTTCAGAATATCGTCAGGGAACTGCCCTATATTCTTTTCATAGTATGTGGTTCTCGAATCGTAGACCTGCTGCCAAAAAGTCTCTTCATCTACTTGCGAGGCTGGGTCAGATGCATAGGCGGTGCTTGCTGCTACCCATGGCAACACACTTAGAATCTTTCTTAATTTTTCGTTCATGCTCGATCTCATGGTTTGAGCTAGCGCCTGCAGCACGCGCGGCTTTGTAGTGGCCGCGAAGCCGCAACGAAGAAGCCGTCACTTTGCCTGCGATTGTTATGCATTGATATGTCCAAGGCCTGACTTTATGCCTTTACATACCAAGTCAAAAACTTCGTCATAGAACAGCACCTGGTAGTGCTTGCAATCCGAAAGGTGCGCTTGATTTAGTGAAGCCAGCCACCTGGAATCCATAACCTCAAATATCGCTGCTCTACTATCTCCAGTAGCCAGAATGCTACCGTGAACCTCTTCAGAGGCCATGCTATACGCCTCAACTCCTTCTAACACTAAGTGCTTCAATTTGTCGGGGACATATTTATCGTCAGGATTGAAGTACTCGAAGCCGACGAGGACAGCTCCCCTTAGTTTCCACACGACTCTTTGAAGCTCAGGGCCTCTTCCGTCATGGTAAAAATCACTCTCAAGAATAGCCTTAGTGTTCATACTCGCTCTTATGCATAACGCTCAGCTTTGGGGCGGCCTTTGTGTAGCGAAACAGAGAAAAAGGCCGTCCGGTGGAGGCCCGTCGGGCCGGAACGAACTGCAATGACTTGTTAAGGATGTCAGTCGTCAGCATAGATATCGATGATGTGCTTTGGAGCAAATTTTAGCTCTAAACCTGCCTGGATTTGATCTGTACAGTATGGATCATTATCCAATATGCCGACGTAGCCCTCTATCGTTGCCTTTTTAACAACCACCCACATTCTTTCGACGTTGACCTCACCATCCTCTTCTATGCGGAATACAAGCTTTACGATGTCTCCAGAGGAAAGAGACTGTCTAGCATCCAATGACGGAATCCAAAAGGTATCCGGGGCTTCTGCGTGGAGTTGTTCTCCGCTCTCTAGTTCAAACTCGACCATAGTATCCTTAACGCCAAGCTAAACGGTGCAGCTTTGCTGCGTCCTTGCTTGAGCGCCTTGTTATGTTTTTACTCGTACTTTGCCATTTCATTCAGCAGCTCTTCTTTGAGATCGTGTGGCTCGATACACCAGAATGTCCATTCGCTATTTGGGAATAGGGCAACTTTTACATTATCTTGCTCAAAGAGCGGAAGCCAATGATCTAGCAATTCTTCAAGGCTGATTTCGACAGCCTTGTGCCCTGGAAAATTCTCATCAGTAATTTTCTGAGCATACTCAAAATGAGGCCAGAGCGGAAAATATTCAAAATCTTCAGGAGCCAACGGAACTAGCCAACCTTCGTCACTTTTGACGCCCCACATTTGTTGCCAGTCGGCCACTTTACCAATGAAGTGATCGAAGCGTTTAGAACTATCCAATGCTAAAACAGCTTCAAACTGTTTTTCATTCATCCTGTATGGCATTGACCCTCCCTAAAAAAATAACGCCCAAATATGCGGTGTCCGGCGCGTGAAACGCGCGTACATAATTTGCTTGTTAAGCATGACTGTGCTCCAAAAATACAGCTTCAAGCCCCCCTTTAATTGTATTGGCCATATCGAGAGGGCTGCGCCCATGTTCATTTTTATGGCTTGCTTTTGCTCCAGCCTTCAATAAGGCAACCACACAGGAGAAGTCACCTCTAGCATTGATGGTAGCTGTCCATAACGGTCCATTCCCATGCAAATCGACCAAATTTGGGTCAGCACCGTTTGCGAGCGCCACTTCTATTGCATTGACGTTCGAATCCTGCGCATAAAAGTGTAAAGGGCACCAGCCATTGTCATCTTGAGGATT
>Ga0206123_10000983_pt1 | contig 27364 bp, 22 predicted proteins | sample Helgoland_Spring_2_FD_160086 | JGI IMG/M metagenome (GOLD analysis project Ga0206123, IMG submission 160086) | Pelagic subsurface seawater microbial communities from Kabeltonne, Helgoland, North Sea - Helgoland_Spring_Bloom_20160316_1 | ecosystem: Environmental > Aquatic > Marine > Epipelagic ...
CTGCAGTATTATCTTCAATCTTCTTTATTTTAATTTTTCCTTTCTCGTTGGCCTTTAAAATGGAGTCAATTAGAGACCCTGTGTTGGTTCCAAAAGGAATTTCGGTGATCACAAGCGTATTTTTATCATGCTGGCTGATACGGGCACGAGATCTTATCTTTCCACCTCTTAGTCCGTCATTATAATTGGTAACATCTATAATACCTCCAGTTGGAAAATCTGGAAAAATAGTAAAGCGCTTTCCTTGAAGATGCTTTACAGAGGCGTCTATGAGTTCTATAAAATTATGAGGCAAAATTTTTGTTGACAAACCAACGGCAATACCTTCTCCGCCTTGGGCCAACAACAAAGGAAACATTACAGGAAGGTTGATTGGTTCTTTTCTTCTGCCGTCATAAGAAGACTGCCACTTGGTAATTTTTGGATTAAAAACAACATCCAACCCAAACTTAGAGATACGGGCTTCGATATATCTAGAGGCGGCAGCTCTGTCTCCGGTAAGAATATTACCCCAATTTCCTTGGGTGTCTATGAGTAAATCTTTTTGTCCTAACTGAACCATGGCATCTGCAATACTTGCATCACCATGCGGGTGGTACTGCATGGTGTGCCCTACGATATTAGCTACTTTGTTGTAGCGGCCATCATCAAGATCCTTCATAGAGTGCATGATACGTCGCTGCACAGGCTTAAAACCATCTTCGATGGCTGGGACAGCACGTTCTAGAATAACATAACTAGCATAATCTAAAAACCACTCACGATACATTCCAGTAACACGAGTTATGGTTTCACCATCCTGCGATACTGGTAAATCAAAATCATCTTGACTATCATCAACAGTTGACTGATCAAGAATTTCTTCTTGCTGGTCATTTTGTGATGTTGCATCATCTGGATTTACCCCTTGGTCTGGATGTTGGTCCTCATTCATGTATTAAAATTTCAATTTTGGTATTGGTTTGTATAAGTTAGGCTTGTTCTTCTATGACATCTAACTCTACTTTTAGATTATTAATAATAAACTCTTGTCGGTTGGGTGTATTTTTTCCCATGTAGAAGGATAGCATTTCCTCAATACTCATTTGTTTGTCAAGCATTACAGGGTCTAACCGAATATCATCACCAATGAAATGTACAAATTCATTAGGTGAGATCTCACCCAACCCTTTAAATCTGGTAATCTCTGGTTTAGGTTTGAGCTCTTCTAGAGCACTTTTCCTTTCTTCTTCAGAATAACAATAAATCGTTTTCTTTTTGTTACGTACTCTAAAGAGTGGGGTTTGTAGAATGTACAAATGGCCTTCTTTTATTATCTCAGGAAAAAACTGCAGAAAAAACGTGATTAGTAATAGCCTGATGTGCATTCCATCAACATCTGCATCAGTAGCGATAACAATATTATTGTATCGCAAATCTTCCATAGACTCTTCTATATTTAATGCAGCCTGAAGAAGATTAAACTCTTCATTTTCATACACTATCTTTTTACTCAGTCCATAACTATTTAGGGGCTTCCCCTTCAGGCTAAATACAGCTTGTGTATTCACATCTCTGCTTTTTGTAATACTCCCAGAGGCACTATCTCCTTCAGTAATGAAAAGAGTAGTTTCTAAATTACGCTGCTTTTTTGTATCTCCTAAATGGATTCTGCAATCACGCAATTTTTTGTTGTGCAGGTTGGATTTTTTTGCACGGTCTTTGGCTAGTTTTCTTATGCCAGACAACTCCTTACGCTCACGCTCTGCCTGCATTATTTTGCGCTGTAAAACCTCAGCGACATTCGAGTTTTTATGTAAAAAATTATCTAATTGTGTTTTTAGGAAATCATTAATGTAGGTGCGCACAGTTGGCAAATCACCTCCCATAACCGTTGAGCCAAGTTTGGTTTTTGTTTGACTCTCAAACACAGGCTCCATTACTTTGATGCTTATAGCACTAACGATGGATTTTCTGATATCACTAGCTTCATAGTTTTTTCCATAAAACTCCCTAATGGTTTTAACCAAACTTTCTCTAAAGGCTGCCTGATGCGTTCCCCCTTGTGTGGTGTTTTGTCCATTCACAAAACTATGGTACTCTTCACTGTATTGTGTTTTGCTGTGTGTCATCGCGACTTCTATATCGGTACCTCTTAGGTGTATGATGGGATATAGCATGTCTTCCCCAGACATATTATCTGACAATAAATCTTTAAGGCCGTTTTCACTAAAAAACTTTTCACCGTTGAAATCGATGGTTAATCCGGGGTTGAGATACACATAGTTTTTAAGCATTTTTACTACATACTCACTACGGTATTTGAAGTTTTTAAAAATAGCTTCATCTGGAATAAATACAACTTTTGTACCCTTGCGTTTGCTTGAATCCTCTACGGCACTGTCTTGTGTTAATTCTCCCTGAGAAAATGCAGCATATTTTACTTTATTGTCTCTTATAGACTCTATCTTAAAGTAAGAGGATAAAGCATTTACGGCCTTTGTACCTACTCCATTTAAACCCACAGACTTTTTAAAAGCCCTGGAATCATATTTTCCTCCAGTGTTCATCTTTGAAACCACATCTACCACTTTTCCTAGCGGAACACCACGTCCGAAGTCACGAACACGTACTTCTTTATCTTTTATTCGAATTTCAATGGTCTTACCAGCCCCCATTACAAACTCATCAATGCTATTATCTAAAACCTCTTTTAATAAGATGTAGATACCATCATCTGGAGAAGAACCATCACCTAGTTTTCCGATATACATACCTGGACGCATCCGAATATGCTCTTTCCAGTCAAGAGATCGTATGTTATCTTCGGTATATTTTGTGTTTGCCATAAAAACGTGTGAATAGTTGATAAATATACCCCTAACAAGACAAAATTGAAAAATTTAAATCACAAAGTAATTAACAAATACCTCTTTGTAATTGTGAACAACCTTCTTCTTTAATTTCAAAAGTAGGAGCGTTTTTTTACTTATTTGGTCTTGTAATTTTCAAATTAAAAAACCCTTATTATTTAAAGCAAATAACAAGGGCCTCATTACAAAAAAAATTGTAAGCTAATATTAGACGTTAAATCTAAAGTGCATTACATCTCCATCGTTTACAATATATTCTTTTCCTTCAACCCCCATTTTACCTGCCTCCTTTACTTTGGCTTCACTACCTAAACTTACATAATCATCGTATTTGATAACCTCTGCACGAATAAAACCCTTTTCAAAATCAGTATGTATTACACCTGCGGCTTGAGGTGCTGTTGCTCCTACAGGAATAGTCCAGGCACGAACTTCTTTAACACCAGCGGTGAAATAGGTTTGTAAATTTAATAGTCTGTATGCGCTACGAATTAATTTTGCTGATCCTGCTTCTTTTAAACCTAAATCTTCAAGAAACATTTGACGCTCCTCGAAAGAGTCTAGCTCAGTAATATCTGCCTCTGCTCCTACTGCCAAAATAATGACCTCTGCATGTTCTTTTGCTACTGCCTTTTTTACACGCTCCACATACGCATTACCATGTAAAACGGCCTCTTCATCCACATTACACACATACATAACAGGCTTATCTGTGATAAACTGTAAAGGGTTTACATAGTCTAGTCTATCAGAATCAGATAGCGAGATGGCTCTCAAGGAGATTCCTTGTTCTAAACCCTCTTTAATTTTAAGTAATACTGCTTCTTCTTTTTGGGCATCTTTATTACCTGTTCTTGAAGAACGTTTTACCTTCTCTAATTTTTTATCTACTGTTTCCAGGTCTTTTAATTGTAACTCTACATCTATAGTTTCTTTATCTCTGAGTGGATCAACGCTTCCGTCAACATGAACAATGTTATCATTATCAAAACAACGCAATACATGTAAAATAGCATCTGTTTCTCTAATGTTTCCAAGAAATTGATTTCCTAAACCTTCTCCTTTACTGGCTCCTTTAACAAGTCCTGCTATATCAACAATCTCAACAGTTGCTGGTATCACTTTTTCTGGAACAACCAGCTCTTCAAGTTTTACCAAACGAGCATCAGGAACATTTACAACACCAATATTTGGTTCAATGGTGCAAAATGGAAAATTTGCACTTTGGGCCTTAGCGTTAGACAAACAATTAAAAAGAGTTGATTTTCCTACGTTTGGTAATCCTACAATTCCTGCTTTCATATTTATATTTTTTAATGGCTACAAATATAGTTTTTTAACAAACATTTATAAACTAAAATTGGATCGTGTTTATCTAAAAAAACACTAAAAATGTATACTCCTTTTACAAACAGCAAATAAAGTAAAGTTTGTTTTTAGGCCTGAAAATTAAGATAAAAAAAGAGCTCTGAAAAATCAGAGCTCTTTATAATCAACAAATGGTTTGGTTATTTTTTTCCGTCCATTTTATCCTTTAAGGCTTGAAGTGCAGAGTTAGCATCACCTAATGTAGGCTTCGATTCTTCTGACTGCTTTTTAGCTTTCTTTGCAGCTTGCTTCACGATTTTAGCTTCCTCTTGTTTATGTATAGCCATATGAGAGGCTACCACTTTTTTGAATTCTTTGTTGAATTCAATAATTTGGAAGTCTATCTCTTCACCTTTAGCAACATCGGTTCCGTCTTCTTTCTGTAAATGACGTTTTGGTACAAATGCAGTGATATCATCATTAAAGTTGATGACAGCTCCTTTATCTACCATTTCACTAATAGATGCTTTATGAACGGATCCTAAAGCAAACTCAGCTTCATACTTATCCCAAGGATTTTCTGTAGTTTGTTTATGTCCTAGGCTTAATTTACGTCCTTCTACATCCAATTCTAATACTACCACCTCTAGGGTATCAGAAATATTTGTAAACTCACTAGGGTGTTTTACCTTTTTAGTCCAAGAAAGATCAGATATATAAATAAGTCCGTCAATTCCTTCCTCCAATTCAACAAATACACCAAAGTTTGTAAAGTTTCTCACGATACCTTTGTGAGTAGATCCCACAGGGTATTTTGATGTGATATCCGTCCAAGGATCTTGCGTTAATTGCTTGATTCCTAAACTCATTTTACGTTCCTCGCGATCCATGGTTAAAACTTGGGCCTGAACTTTATCACCTACATTAACAAAGTCTTGTGCACTACGCAAGTGCGTAGACCATGACATTTCACTAACGTGGATCAATCCTTCTACACCTTCGGCAACTTCGATGAATGCTCCGTAGTCTGCAATAACGACCACTTTACCTTCTACATTATCACCAATCTTAAGTTCTTCACCAAGAGCATCCCAAGGGTGTGCGCTTAGTTGTTTAAGACCAAGTTGTATACGTGTTTTATCTTCATCAAAATCAAGAATAACAACATTTAATTTCTGGTCAAGTTCTACAATCTCGTTAGGGTGATTGATACGAGACCAAGAAAGGTCTGTGATATGAACAAGTCCATCTACACCACCAAGGTCTACAAAGACCCCATAAGAGGTAATGTTTTTGACAACACCCTCTAATACCTGTCCTTTTTCTAATTGACCGATGATTTCTTTTTTCTGCTCTTCGATGTCAGCCTCTATGAGCGCTTTGTGTGAAACAACTACGTTTTTAAATTCGTGATTGATTTTCACGACTTTAAATTCCATTGTTTTGTTAACGTAAATATCGTAGTCTCGTATGGGTTTTACATCAATTTGTGATCCTGGTAAAAATGCTTCAATTCCAAATACATCTACAATCATACCTCCTTTGGTACGACATTTAACAAAACCGTTAACGATAGTTCCTTCATCATGTGCTTTATTTACACGATCCCAAGCCATAATTGTTCTAGCCTTACGATGAGAAAGTATCAATTGTCCAGTTGCATCTTCACGTACATCAATTAAAACCTCTACTTTATCTCCAACTTTTAGGTCTGGATTGTAACGGAATTCATTCAATGAAATAACACCTTCAGATTTTGCATTGATGTCTATAATAGCATCACGGTCTGAGATATGAACAACCTTTCCTTGAACAACTTCATTATCTAAGGTGTCAACAAAGTTTTCGGTAACTAGTTTTTCAAACTCCATTAACTTGCCATCATCTACAGGGTCAATACCTTCCTCGTAGTTGTGCCAGTTAAAATCGGTTAAGAATTTTTCAGGATTTGTTTCTTTTAAAGAGGGCTCTCTTTTTGGTGTTTCAGAAGCTTCGGGAGTTGATGCTTCTGCTGTTTCAACAACCTCTGCAGAAGGTGCTTCTACTTTGGGTGTTCTTTTTCTTGTTTTCTTAGCAGCTGGTTTTGCTACTTCTTTCTTTGCTTTTTCAGCCATTTGTTGTAATGTGTATCCTCTTGTATTGGTTTTATATCTATGAAAACGTACAAAATTTTACTTTGTATTCTACAAGGCTGTAATAGTATAACGATTTACCCGTAGAAGGATTATTTTTTATTTATATGCCCAATTTGCTATTACTACACCGTCAAAATGGGCTGCAAAAATAATTCTTTTCTTTTAATTTCCAAAGTCATCACGCAATTTATTACACCAGACCACGGGTTTAAAAATAGTTCTGGATGAGTTATAATTTAATTCTAAATGAAATACGAGTACCAAATTAGACCCTGCCGGCTATTCTGTCTTTGGCTAATTGAAGAATGATGTGAAATTGGTCTTCCAAATTCATGTGGCTATTGTCAATAACTATGGCATCTTTGGCTTTTACAAGAGGTGAATCTTTTCGGGTAGAATCGATGCGATCTCTTTCCAAAACATTTTTTAAAACATCCTTTAAAGATACCTTGTCACCTTTGTCTGTTAGTTCTTTATACCGACGTTGAGCTCTTGTTGAGGCAGCTGCATCTAGAAATATTTTAAGTTCTGCCTCTGGAAACACTACAGTAGCTATATCACGACCATCCATAACAACACCCTTATTATGACCCAGTTTTTGTTGTTGGGAAACCAATTTTGATCGTACAGCAGAAATTGCTGCAACAACACTTACATGTTCTGAAACTGCAAGTGTTCTTATTTGTTTTTCTACATTCATACCGTTTAAAAAAACCTCTGCTGCTTCTGTGCTTTGATTTTTTTTAAAATCAATGGATATATCCTTCAGCGAATTTTCTAAAGCAACTTGGTTTACCTTTCTCTGTGATATAAATCCTTGCTGCATTGCAAATAATGTAACTGCACGATACATAGCACCAGTATCAACATATATATAGCCAAGCCAATCTGCCAATTGCTTAGCTAGCGTGCTTTTACCTGTGGAAGAAAAACCGTCGATAGCAATGGTGATTTTTTTCATTATTGTAAATCAATGTTAAGTCCAAAAAAACTGCTTGATGCGGCAGTATTGTATTTCGAAAACGAATAATTCAATCTCAATTTATTGAGTTTAATTCCAAATCCTGCACTCAAACCAGCAAATGCACGTGTATCTATGATGCGCAATTCTTCAGCACGCCTAAAATTATATCCTAATCTAATATTAAAACCACTTTCAGGAAATAACTCTATTCCAACAATTACATGACGAAAGGCCTCGTCTATAAAATTAATGTTTTCTGAAGTAACATCGCCCTCCAAATCTGTAATTTCTCTGTCTGGATTAGAAAAAGCCAAATCCCAACGCTGCATATTCTCTAGGGTAAAATGCCACCTAATTGGTATACGTTCCAGAATTTGAGATGCACCTAAAATGATTTCAAAGGGAAGGGGCTCAATCTCTATGTCATAAGGTGTGAGTTGGGTACCTATGTTTCTTGCAACAGCTGTAATTTGCAAATCCCAATCTTCATGGACATACATGATACCCAAATCTGCTGCCACTCCAAAGGAACTATACTGCTCTAATTGAGATGATATAAACTTGATATTCCCACCGTAATGAAAATTAGTAAAAGGGATATTTCGGGCATGTCCAACAGAAATCGCCACCTCTGAACCTGAGAAATTATTTGTAGCGTTTCCTTGAGAATCATAACCAGCAAAGTCTCCATAATTGATGTATGAAATTCCTGCATGTATGACCTGAGTGTATCTATCCCAAGAATATGCATAGGCTACCGTTCCGTAATTGACGTCTGCTAAATAATTATTGTAGTTGACAGATAATTGCTTGTCCATCTGCGGGTTAATGGCAGCGGGATTAAATAAGCCTTGTATGGGGTCATAGTCATAATTGGTGACTACCTTTCCTCCTAAAGCAGCTTGTCTGGGATCATTCACCAAATTTAAGAACTGATAGGTAGCACGCCCTCCTATTTGCCCAAGGGCAGAAATAGTTATCAATGAGGTTACTAAAAATAAAACCTTTTTGTTCATAAATCGAGGCAAAGGATTCTTTGGTACAATAACGAGTGTAAGTATAATTTATTTTCGAGAGAACAGAAAAGAGTTTGCTATAAAAAGCTGCTAAAGAATCCACTCACAGCAGCTTTGGTTAAACAGTGTCATAATTTTTTTGCGCCTTTTACTTTTTCCTGTGTAAGGGCAAGGGCTAAAACATCACTCATTTCTGTCACGTAATGAAAGGTCAAGCCTTTTAAATATTCTGGTTTAATTTCCTCTATATCTTGTTTATTTTCTTCACATAGCATTATTTCCCTGATGCGTGCTCTTTTTGCTGCAAGGATTTTCTCTTTGATACCACCAACAGGTAGCACCTTACCTCGCAGTGTTATCTCGCCAGTCATGGCCAAACTCTTCTTTACTTTGCGCTGGGTAAATAGAGATACCAATGAGGTAAGCATTGTAATCCCTGCGCTTGGTCCGTCTTTTGGAGTGGCCCCTTCTGGCACATGAATATGTACATTGTACTTTTCGAAAATTTCTTGATTAAGACCCAGTGTCTCTGCATTAGACTTTATATACTCCAAGGCTATGGTAGCAGACTCCTTCATAACCTTTCCTAGGTTTCCTGTCATATTTAGGGTACCTTTTCCTTTGCTAATGGTTGATTCAATAAACAATATATCTCCACCAACACGTGTCCAAGCCAAGCCAGTAACCACTCCTGCTACCTGATTGTTCTCATACTTATCTCTTTCAAGTCTAGGAACTCCTAATATTTCAATAATATCTTTGTTGTCTATTTTAGTATTATATGACTCCTCCATTGCCATTTTCATTGCCACGAAACGAACTGTCTTTGCAATTTGCTTTTCTAAGCCACGCACTCCACTTTCTCTGGTATAGCCCTCTACAATTTTCTCTAGCTGTGGCTTACCAATTTTAAGATGTTCTTTGGTTAAGCCATGTTCTTTTAATTGCTTTGGCAATAAGTGCTGCTTGGCTATTTCTACTTTCTCTTCAATGGTATATCCCGTTACATTTATAATCTCCATACGGTCTAAAAGAGCAGGTTGTATGGTACTCAAACTATTGGAAGTCGCAATAAACATTACCTTAGATAAGTCATACCCTATTTCTAAAAAATTATCATAGAATGAATTATTTTGTTCTGGGTCTAATACTTCCAAAAGCGCAGAGGAAGGATCTCCTTGACTTCCAACAGAGAGCTTGTCAATCTCATCGAGCACAAAAACAGGATTGCTTGTACCTGCTTTTTTTAAACTCTTTATTATTCTTCCTGGCATTGCTCCAATATAGGTTTTGCGATGCCCTCTTATTTCGGCTTCATCTCTAAGACCCCCTAAAGAGATTCGTATGTATTCTCTACCCAAAGATTCTGCTACAGATTTCCCTAAAGAGGTTTTACCAACCCCAGGAGGGCCATACAAACAAATAATGGGAGATTTCATATCATTACGTAATTTGAGTACGGCAAGATGTTCAATGATGCGCTTTTTTACATCATCAAGACCATAATGATCTCTATCGAGGATTTTCTTTGCACGATTCAAATCAAATTTATCTTTACTGAATTCGTTCCAAGGTAATTCTAAGAGCAGGTCAAGGTAATTTTTCTGGATACTAAACTCTGCAACTTGTGGGTTTAAACGTTGGAGTTTTGATAGTTCTTTTTTAAAATGTGTGGCTGTTTCTTCATTCCATTTTTTTGCATTACCACGGGCTCTCATAGCCTCTATCTCTGCCTCTGATGTACTTCCTCCCAATTCTTCTTGGATGGTTTTCATTTGCTGGTTTAAGAAATACTCCCGTTGCTGTTTGTTGATATCATTATGAACCTTTGTATGAATATCTTTCCGCAAGGAGAGTTTTTGCAACTCCAGGTTCATGTAACGAAGGGTTTCTAGCGCTCTTTCCTGTAAATCATTTATTTGTAAAAGCGACTGTTTTTCTGCAACTGAAATGTTCAAATTCGAGGAAACAAAATTGATTAAAAACGAGGCGCTCTCGATATTCTTGATCGCAAAGGAAGCATCACTTGGAATATTAGGACTGTCTTTTATGATCGCTAAAGATTTTTCTTTTATAGTCTCTACAATTACCAAAAATTCTTCATTATCCTTTGCGGGTCTAGCTTCCTCAACCCCTCTTACTCTTGCCGTTAGGTAGGGTTCTGTAGTAATCACCTCGGCTACTTGAAAACGTTTTTTACCCTGTATGATAACCGTTGTATTGCCGTCAGGCATTTTTAAAACCTTAAGTATCTTGGCTACAGTACCTATGGTATTTATATCTTCAATTCCTGGATCTTCTTCTCCCTCCTCTTTTTGAGAAACAACACCTATAATCTTTCCTTCCTTATTGGTTTGATTGATAAGTTTTATTGATTTATCACGTCCTGCAGTAATGGGGACAACAACACCCGGAAATAACACTGTATTGCGCAGTGGTAGTATTGGAAGTATTTCTGGTAGATCTTCATTGTTCATTTCTTCTTCGTCTTCTGAAGACATTAAAGGAATGAACTCAGCATCATCCTGAAATTCCTGAAATGACAAACTGTCTAATAAGGATACTTTTGATTTTGACATAGTATGGTGTAAGACAATGTGTCACAAATATTGGTGATACAAAGTCGTTTGTTAATTATTTTGTTCCAATTTAGTGCAAGCAACTCCTGTTTCTTATGCTAATAAGGGCGCTTTACACAACTATTAATTCAATTTGTATGCCATACACCAAAGTAGTGTGGCGTTTATTTTATGAAAGTATTTCATGACAATTTATTGGGCATAAAAAAAGCCTTTTCAATTAAAAGAAAAGGCTTTAAAATTCCAGAATTAGTTTAATCTGCTAAAGTAGATTCACATTAAAAACTCCTTGTGTTATCTCGATTACTGTAGGGTCTACACCATCTGGATTTCTGGCTGTAAAACTGAAACGTGCACTGATATCTCCAGTTTCTTGATCAAAACTATCGATGATAAGTTCACCTGGGTTAGAAACAAACTCAATGCTGCTTCCCTCTCTGGTATACAGTCCAAGGGTTTCGTCTCCATTTTCTAACACTGTGCTCATTGGGTATACCCCAGGAGTAATTGCTTCTGAAGGAAACACGATTTTCATGGTTCTACCATTTTCAAGGGTTGCAGTAATAAAAGTAACAATTACACCGTTAACCTCTTGATTTGTAATCTCAAGCGTGTCATTGACCCCAGAGGGCTCAAAACTGGCTCCATCAATTAAAGCCTGGAAAGGAATAAGTGCAGGTGGTTCAATTCCTTCAAAATAGACCGTAAAGCTCCCTTGTGTTATTTGGTATACTGAAGTATCTTCTCCAAGTGGGTCTCTAGCGGTGAAAGAGAAATTAGCCTCAATGATACCATTTTGTGTATCAAACTGAGTGAATGTGATACTTCCTGGGTTTGAACTTAAATTTTCACCACCAATATTGGGGTTATAAATACCTATTAATTTTGTCCCATCAGAGATACCATCCTCCATATCGAAGGTTCCTAATCCGGTATCAAATGGAATGTCAATTCTCATTAATGCGCCAGAGGCTGTTTGAGCTTCAACTTTAAAAATCATGTCATCTCCAACCATATTTAGAGTACTTGTTAGTACCTGATCTTCATGTTCTTGGCCATCTACAAGTGCGAAGAAATCATCAACATCAACAGGCTCTTCTGAGCCTCCACCCCCACCGGGGTCGCCTCCACCAGAGTTTTCATCAAAGGTCATAGCAATATCATTAAAAACACCTTGTGTTACTGTTGCAACTTGTATGATAGCATCTCCATTGGAGTCAAGTATTGGTTCTCCATTAGCATCAACTGCTTGTCTGGCTGCAGTAAAATTAAAGGTTCCAGATACCGTTAAATCTGTTTGATTGTAATCTGTGATGGTAAGGGTTCCTCCCCCACCGAGTTCTCCAAATGTCAGAAAAGGAAATGTTTCAGAAGAAACGTCAAAATAACTTGCACCATTGTCATTATTTGTAGGACCAAGATTTAAATCATAACTTCCATTTGCAAGCGGGCTAGCTGTCAATAGAATTGCAGTATTATTGCTTGATACACCTGTAATGATAAAATCACCATCTACATTTACTGATGCTGTTGTAAATGCTGCTGTAAATAAACTTCCATTAACTTGAGCGGTGAAAGAACCTGTGGTGGTATCACCGGGAGTGTTTTGACCAGGAAATTCTCCCTCAAGGGGTTCATTGGTACAAGAAGGGAATTGAAATGCTATAAAAACGAGTAACATCCAATTAAAAAGTTGTATTTTTTTCATAAGTGGGTATGTTTTCCTTTGTAATAACAGCAAACATAACTAAAAATTGTATAGAATTAGTATTTTCTTGGTACGCGTAAAAGTAAAAATACACCAACAATAAAAAACAAGACTAAAAATAAAATAGCATTGCGCATACTTCCGGTTATTTGATCCACAAATCCATAAACAAACATTCCTACCACTATCCCTATTTTCTCTGCTACATCATAGAAACTAAAATAGGATGTAGTGTCCTTAGTATCAGGTAAAAACTTAGAATATGTGGAGCGTGAAAGTGCTTGTATGCCACCCATTACAAGACCAACAAAACCCGCTGTTATGTAAAATTCAAGAGGCTCAGAAACAAAATATGCGGTTACACACAAAACAACCCAGACACAGTTAATAAAAATTAATGTTGTGATATTTCCAAATCTACCTGAGGCCTTAGATGTTAAAAAAGATCCTAAAATTGCTACCAGTTGAATGATTAAAATACTGGAGATGAGCCCTAGTGTTTTTTTATCTGAATTGCCCCAATTTATTTCTTGTTCTCCAAAATAAGTTGCCACAAGCATTACAGTCTGTACTGCCATACTGTAGACAAAAAAAGCAATTAAATATTTTTTTAATTGTGCATTTTTTGACAAAGAATTGTAAACGGTATGCAACTCCTTAAACCCATTTAAAACAACATCTTTATTAACGCCTTTAAAAGTGTTGGAAGCACTTGGCAAATAATAAAAGGAATATTGGCTAAACCCTATCCACCACAATCCTACCGTTACAAACGAAATTTTCATTGCCTGAATACTGGCATCATCTCCAGTGATACCAAAAAGTTCTGGTTGTAATACCATAACTAAATTAAAAAGAAGTAAAAAAACACTACCTACATACCCCAGGGAGAAGCCTCGAGCACTTAGACTATCCTGCTGCTCTTTAAAAGCCACGTCTGGCAGGTATGAATTATAGAAAACCAAACTACCCCAGAAACCAACTAATGCTAAAAAATAATTGAATAAACTAAGGTAAATATGTTCTAGAGAGAAAAAATACAATGTCATACAGGAAAAAGACCCTAGGTAGCAAAAAAACTTCATAAAGCTCTTTTTGTTTCCAACATAGTCTGCAATTCCGGATAACAAGGGAGATAAAAATGCTACCACCACAAATGCAGCTGCTGTAGTATAACTTATTAATGGAGTGCTTCTTATATGAGAACCAAACACATAGACCGTCTCTAAACCAGATGAGTCAAATAATGCACCGTAAAATATGGGAAATACTGCAGATGTAATTACCAGACTATACACAGAGTTTGCCCAATCATAAAATGCCCAAGCATTTCGCAACTTTAAAGATCCTTTTTGTAATTTAGGCATGTCTTACATTTTTTACTAAATTAAATATATCATCTGATAATGCATGCTAATTTTTAGGTAAAGTAATTTTAATAGTAATACTTTATTTTTTGGCACATAGTTTGGTATAGATATAATATAAATATTTAAAGAATACCATCATGAAAAAAGTAATCTTATCAGTATCCCTTAGTAGTTTGTTGATTTTAAGTTCTTGTTACAGTGACAATGACACCATAGCGGTTTCATCGCTAAGTCAAGTTTTTGAAACAACGGTTAGTTTCACAAACTCAAATGGATACAGTCAACTTGTTGATATACCCGCAGACATTCAGGTGTATGAAAGTGATGTTATTTTAGTGTATTGGTTAGAGGATGTGATTTCTGATGGTGGCTCAGATACCTTTGATGTATGGACTCCTTTGCCCCAGACTATATATACCAGTCAAGGAAGTTTTCAATACAGTTTTAATCATACCTTTATAGATGTTTTTTTGTTTCTACAGGGAGATATAAATCTTGATACCCTTGATAACAATCTAACCAATAATCAAACCTTTAGAATTGCTGTGGTTGGAGCAGAATTTGCCAAAACGAATCCAAGCATGCAACAAGTGCTTGCTCTTTAACATTTAATATAAAAAAAATGAAAAAAGTAATTTTATTTATGCTTACCATATTGTTTGTAAGTTGTAATGCCAGCGCGCAAAAAACAGAAAAAAACAAAGAAGTGTTTCCGATTTCAAAGACAGATGCTCAATGGAAATCAGAACTCACAAAAATGCAGTATTATGTGCTTCGTAAAGCAGGTACAGAAAGAGCATTTAGCAGTGAGTTAAACAACAATTATAGCAAAGGAACCTATTATTGTGCTGCCTGTCAAACTCCTTTGTTTAAAAGTGAAAACAAGTTTGATAGTGGTACTGGATGGCCAAGTTTTGATCGAGAAATAAAAGGAAACGTAGGCTATGATGTAGACTATAAAATAGGATATGCAAGAAGTGAGGAGCATTGCGCTACTTGCGGAGGGCATCTTGGGCATGTGTTCAATGATGGTCCAAGAGAGACTACTGGAAAGAGACACTGTATAAATGGAGTGGCATTAGTATTTAAAGAAGAAAAATAATGAGCAAGTATCCAATACAGAAAACCGAGGCACAGTGGAGAGAACAACTTGGAGAGCAAGCCTATAAGATACTTCGAGAAAAAGGTACAGAACGTCCCTTTACAGGAAAGTACAACCTTACTTTTGAAAATGGAACATATGTCTGCATGGGCTGTAAAAACAAATTATTTGAAAGTAGCAGTAAATTTGACAGCGGTTGTGGATGGCCAAGTTTTGATCAAAGCATTAAAGGAAGTATAACCTACCTTAAAGATACTTCCTTGGGTATGGAACGCACAGAGATAATTTGTTCTAATTGTGGTGGCCATTTGGGGCATGTTTTTAATGATGGTCCTACACAAACAGGCCAGCGATACTGTGTAAATTCATTATCTGTAGATTTTGAAAAATAAATTGGAATACTCCTTAGTGTCCAATTATTATTTTAGAATGTTCTTTTTTAAAAAATTTGTGACTTTTCCATTCCACATTTTGTAAATTTGCGCTGAACTAACAAGCAAAGAAAATACCATGAATAAATATGATGTAATTGTATTAGGAAGCGGCCCTGGAGGGTATGTAACTGCCATTAGAGCCTCACAATTAGGATTAAAAACAGCGGTAATAGAAAAAGAAAGTCTTGGAGGAGTATGCCTTAATTGGGGTTGTATCCCAACCAAAGCACTTCTTAAGAGTGCGCAAGTTTTTGACTATTTAAAACATGCAGAAGATTATGGTCTTTCTGTGAAGCAATACGATAAAGATTTTAGCAAGGTAGTTGCGCGAAGTAGAAGTGTTGCTGATGGTATGAGCAAGGGTGTTCAGTTTTTGATGAAAAAAAACAAAATTGATGTCCTGGAGGGTTTTGGAAAACTATTGCCTGGTAAGAAAGTTGATGTAGATGGCACACTTTACAGTGCAGACCATATTATAGTTGCAACTGGATCTCGATCACGGGTATTACCAAATCTTCCACAAGATGGAAAAAAAGTGATTGGATACAGAGAAGCCATGACACTAAAAACGCAACCAAAGTCAATGATTATTGTTGGTAGTGGAGCAATTGGTGTAGAGTTTGCTCATTTTTATAATACCATGGGCACACAAGTTACTTTGGTAGAATTTCAACCCAATATAGTTCCTGTAGAAGACATAGATGTTTCAAAACAATTTGAACGCTCCTACAAAAAAGTAGGTATCAAGGTAATGACTAATTCTTCAGTTGAAAAAGTTGACACCACAGGTAAAACAGTCAAGGCAACTGTAAAAACCAAAAAAGGAGAAGAGATCATAGAAGCAGATATTGTTTTATCTGCCGTTGGTATAGTTGCTAATATCGAAAATATAGGCCTTGAAGAGGTAGGTATCGTTACTGACAAAGGTAAAATCATGGTCAATGACTATTACCAAACAAACATTCCTGGATATTACGCAATTGGCGATGTAACCCCAGGACAGGCACTAGCTCACGTAGCATCTGCAGAAGGTATATTGTGTGTAGAGAAGATTGCAGGTATGCAAGTAGAGGCTATAGACTACGGTAACATTCCTGGATGTACTTATGCAACACCAGAAATTGCAAGTGTTGGAATGACAGAAAAACAAGCCAAAGAAGCTGGCTATGAGCTAAAAGTTGGAAAGTTCCCTTTTTCTGCTTCAGGAAAAGCTAGTGCAGCTGGCACAAAGGATGGTTTTGTAAAAGTTATTTTTGATGCCAAATACGGAGAGTGGTTAGGGTGTCACATGATTGGTGCTGGAGTAACAGATATGATTGCCGAGGCAGTTCTAGGAAGAAAACTAGAAACCACAGGTCATGAAGTATTAAAAACAATTCATCCACACCCAACTATGAGTGAGGCTATTATGGAAGCCGTAGCAGACGCCTACGATGAGGTGATACACCTCTAGGAATACAGTATTTATTTAAACCCGCTTTTGGCGGGTTTTTTATTTACTTGACTTAAAGGTTTGTAGCAAATTAATTTCAAGAAATTGTTAATAGCACTGTGCAAAAACATATTACTACTCCCCTATTATACGCTGTAAATTTTATTATGTTTGTTATAAGTGCTGTTTGTTATTTCAAACAGACTAACAAATAACGACTCTCTAAAATGAGAAACTTTTTTATTGCGTTTTTTACTTTTGTTGTATGGTCATTTTTTGCGCTTTGGGTTTATTTTTTGATGCTCCCCAACAAACAGGAAATTACTTCCAACACTGCCATAGTCTCTATTGAGTCTGTAAGTGACAAAACTAATGATAGTAGCACTTTACTTATACAAAACGAAAACAAACAATCTGTAGCAACTAAGCAAACAATAAAAAATATCAAAATTTCTGAACCCACTGAAAGTTTTGGATTAACAGCCCGTGATGCAGAAAACAATATTGTATTTGAATTTAAAAAAGGAATTACATTCATAAAAAATGATTCGTATCTAGACATTCCAGTATCCTTAAATTCTTTTAAGATCTTACTCAAGGAATATTTGTTGCAGCATCCAGAAAAAGAAGTTCACATTATCTCATTTTACAGTGCCACAGAAAACTTTGTTACCCCAAATATTGGCCTACAACGTGGTTTGCAAATAAAAAATATGCTCATTAATGCCGGTATTGACAGTACTAAGATTGTTGTGAAATCTAACATTTCAGACATATCCTTTTCAAATGAAAACACCTACTCAAATGCCATTGAATTCAAGTTTCAACTCCTAAACACAAAAAAAGTTACCAAGGAGATAATACCCAAAGAAATTAGTAGGCCAAGTAGCATTACCTTTTCCCCAAAGTTTTCAAATACAACAATTTTAAAGACAAAAAAACTACAGGAACTTCTTATAGGTGTCACGAAAATTTTAAATCAGTACCCAAATGCAAAAATTACATTAATTGGACATACAGATAATTCTGGGACTACTGAAGAAAATTACATTCAAGGATTATCGTATGCAAAACAACTTAGGTGGTTTTTAACTAACAAAAGTACCGTAGATAAAAAAAGAGTCCGTATTCTATCAAAGGGAGAGTCACAACCCATAAAGAGTAATAGAACACCAAAAGGCAGTTTGATAAACAAAAGAATTGTGTTGCAATTTACATACTAAATGAATTCATTAAATAATTACATAGATCAATTGCAAACACCAGAATTTATTGGTGTTTTTGCTCTTATGCTCAGTACTTTTTTAATAGGATATCTATTTGGTTATTTCCTTGAAAAAGATAAAAAAAGAGCCCTTATCAATAGACTTAAAAAAGAGGTGAACACACTAAGAAGTTCAAAAAAAATCAAAAATATTGATCTAAGTTACCACCAGGTAAAACCAAACACACATACACAACTAGATAAACAAGTAGTAACCCCAAAAACAACCCTAATACCAAACACCACAAAGAAAACAATAGCTGCAAAAGCACGCACAGAATTTGTGAAATACAGTCATAACAAGCCTGTCTTAGATTTTAAGAGTATTGGTGAGGGTAATCCAAACAATCCAGATAGCTTAACACAAATTAATGGTATTGGTCCTTATATTGAGCAGCGCCTTAATGATATAGGGATTTATAATTATTCTCAAATAAGTAAACTGCAACTTAAAGACATTGGTATTGTTACCCATCTCATTGATTTTTTCCCTGGAAGAATAGAAGCAGATAATTGGGTAGAACAAGCAACAGACCTCATACCAACTTCATAGTGGATCATAGTGAAAGAGACACATGCTAAAAAACAAAAATCCGCCTCACTAGACGGTTTTTTTCTAGTAAAAACAATGCTATTTAAAGTGCATAAAAGCTTGTTTGGCCAATAGCGCTTTGTCTGTCTCCACATTATCTTGATCTGGTACGCAGCAGTCTACAGGACATACTGCAGCACACTGGGGCTCGTCATGGAAACCTTTACACTCAGTACACTTATCCGCAACAATGTAATAAATTTCATCACTTACGGGTTCTTGAGTTTCATTGGCATCCACGGCTTTACCATTTGTAAGTACTAGGGATCCCTCTAGGTCTGTTCCATCTGCATAACGCCAATCATCTGCACCCTCATAAATAGCTGTGTTTGGACATTCTGGTTCACAGGCCCCACAGTTAATACACTCATCAGTTATTATAATTGCCATTGAAATTAATTTTAATACTACAAATTTAAGTCCTTGTGATGGCAACTACAAATACATAGTAAAAAATTGTGAAAACATTTTGTTTATGCCTTGTTTTTCAAATAACATTTACAGGACTTTTTTTTACCTTTGAGGCACATACAAATCAACAATGAATCTAGATCAAAGAATAAACGCTTTTGTAATGCTAGGGCGTTTTTTAGCTCAGTTTGCAAGCCCAAAAAAAGTTAAAAATAATACCCCTGAGCCTACAGCTTTCCATGCAGATTCTTCATTACCAGATGCTGCTGTTTTTTTTGAGCAAATGGAGCAAGCTCTTGAAGATGCTCACCATCAAAACAAATGGTTTACCTATGATAATCTCGCATTTTCATGTAAAAGTTGGGGTGATGCACTTACCAAAGAAAATATAACTACTTGGGTGACACCATATGCTATTGGTAAAGTGGCATCAACAAAAACAGTTGCTATTGTAATGGCTGGAAATATTCCTCTTGTTGGATTTCATGATTTTATATCTGTACTCTTGTGTGGTCATAAAGCCCAAATAAAATTATCCTCAAATGATAATAAACTACTTCCTGTGTTAGCCAACTATTTGTGCACAATAGAACCTGGTTTTAGACCTAATATCAAATTTGTAACAGATACCTTGCACAACTTTGATGCAGTCATTGCCACTGGCAGTAATAATACGGCAACTTATTTTGATCATTATTTTAGTAAATATCCTCATATCATTCGAAAAAATAGAAATGCTGTTGCCATTATAAAAGGAGATGAAACTCCAAAGCAAATGAGCGCATTGGCAGATGACGTTTTTAGATATTTTGGATTAGGATGCCGTAATGTATCCAAAATATATATTCCTGATCAATACAATTTAGATCATTTTTTTAAGGGTATGTTCGCTTGGAAAAAAGTAATAAACAACAATAAATACATCAATAATTATGATTACAACAAGGCAGTTTATCTAATGAGTGATATTAAATTATTTGATAATGAATTTATGTTACTCAAAGAGGACTTAGGATACTCTTCTCCCATCTCTGTAGTGTTTTATGAGCGTTACAAAGACATGCATACCCTTAGAGACCAACTACAAAAACAAAAACAACACATACAATGCATTGTATCTTCTGATGATGTACCCTTTGGAGTTGCACAAAGCCCTGCCCTTTCCGATTACGCAGATGGAGTAGATACCATAGATTTCTTGATAAGATTATAATAACTTACTATTTCTACACACAGATTTTATTCTATTTTTTAAGAATTTTGATATATAATTAAATTAACATGAAAAAACACAATTTTAGCGCCGGTCCTTGCATACTACCCTCATCTGTTCTAGAGAAAGCTAGCAAGGCAGTAATTAACTTTGATAACCTTGATTTATCCCTACTTGAAATATCACATAGAAGTAGTAATTTTGTTAGGGTCATGGAGCATGCTAAAGAGCTTGCCCTAGAACACCTAGGTTTACATAACAAAGGTTATAAAGCACTATTTCTACAAGGTGGTGCTAGCATGGAATTTTTAATGGTTGCCTATAACTTTTTAGAACATAAAGCTGGATATATAAACACCGGAACATGGTCAGACAAGGCAATTAAAGAAGCCAAGTTGTTCGCAGATGTAGTAGAGATTGCTTCTTCAAAACACGCAAACTTTAACTTTATTCCAAAAGATTATAGCGTTCCTAGTGGCTTAGATTTTGTCCATTGCACAAGTAATAATACAATTTTTGGAACCCAAATGAATGCATTCCCTCAAACAGATTGCCCCTTGATTTGTGATATGAGTAGTGATATTTTTTCTCGAAATTTAGATTTCGAAACATTTGATTTGATTTATGCAGGAGCTCAAAAAAATATGGGTCCAGCCGGTACAACTTTGGTTGTAGTTAAGGAAGATGTGCTAGGACGGGTTTCTAGAAAAATACCCTCTATGCTAGACTACAGAGTTCATATTTCCAAGGATAGCATGTTTAATACACCTGCAGTGTTTCCAGTATATGTATCAATGCTTACACTATCTTGGCTTAAAGAACAAGGAGGTATTGCTGTAATGGAAAAATTGAACAATCAAAAGGCAGCATTACTCTACACTGAAATAGACCGTAATCCATTGTTTAAAGGTTTTGTTGCAAACAAAGAAGATCGATCAAAAATGAATGCAACTTTTAGTCTTCACGATGACAGCCATGCCGATATTTTTGATGCACTTTGGAAACAAGCAGGAATTAACGGATTAAATGGCCACAGAAGCGTTGGAGGGTATAGAGCATCTATGTACAACGCTTTATCATTAGAAAGTGTGCAGGTACTGGTTGATGTGATGCAACATCTAGAAAATAACTTATAAAAAGTATAGCAATAATAGTAATAAACAAAGTATACATATCCATTCTTTCCAAAAATAAAATTATCTATGAAAGTATTAGCAAATGATGGTGTTTCTCAATCAGGTATTGATGCATTAACAAATGCGGGTTTTGAGGTGATTACCACAAAAGTAGCCCAAGAACAACTAGCAAATTTTATCAATCAAAATGACATTAGTGTTTTATTAGTGCGCAGTGCAACAACTGCAAGAGCTGCACTTATAGATGCCTGTCCCTCCCTAAAGGTTATAGGACGCGGAGGTGTAGGGATGGACAATATAGACGTTGCATACGCTCGCCAAAAGGGTTTAAGTGTCATCAACACGCCAGCTGCTTCTTCATCTTCTGTGGCAGAATTGGTATTTGCTCATTTATTTGGAGGTGTTCGTTACCTTTATGATGCTAACAGAAATATGCCTTTGGATGGTGATACCAAATTTAAAGAGCTTAAGAAAAACTATGCAAAAGGCAGCGAACTTCGCGGAAAAACAATCGGTATAATTGGATTTGGACGCATTGGCCGTGAGGTTGCAAAAATTGCTCTTGGCTGTGGCATGAAAGTTATTGCAAGTGACAATTATGTTGATAGTGCAGCTGTGGCTTTAGAATTTTTTGATGGTCAAAAAGTAAATATCGAAATCAAAACAATACCAATTAACGATTTGATTCAACAAAGTGATTTTATCACGTTGCACGTACCTGCTCAAAAACAATATGTTATTGGAAAAGAGCAAATTGCACAAATGAAAGATGGCGCAGCAATCATTAATGCCGCTCGTGGAGGAGTAATTGACGAAGTTGCATTAATTCAGGCGCTTGATAGCGGTAAACTTTCTTTTGCTGGACTTGATACATTTGAAAAAGAACCAACACCCGCAGTTAAAGTGCTTATGAGCCATAAAGTATCCTTAAGTCCTCATATTGGTGCTGCTACCAACGAGGCTCAAGATAGAATTGGTACTGAGTTGGCCTCTCAAATAATAACACTATTAGAATAAGTTTCCATTTTAAACTCATTAAAAACTCACAATTAGCACCATTATTTTTTATAAACTTATATTATTTATAATTTAGCTAATTCAAATACATAACCAAACAAACAATACCATGAAAAGAATTTTACTTTTTTGCTTAATGATCGTTACTGTTTCAGTAACATCGCAAGTAACAAACCAAGGATCTCCATTGAGTTGGAAATTACTTAGTGATCACAATCAAATCAATGCTAAATCACTTCCAAGCTTTGATTTACAGCAAGTAAGAGCTGAAGATGCTCTTAATGACAATAAATTTGAAAAGCCATGGAGATTTGGTTACATGCACAGCGTGGATTTTGGTTTTGAAGATGGGCAATGGACCACACTTAAAAACGGAGATCGAATCTGGAGGCTTGCTATCACATCTAAAGATGCTTTGTCTTTAAACTTCATATTTGATGAATTTTCTATTCCGCAGGGGTCTTCTGTATACCTTTACAATGATGACAGAAGTGATTTGTTAGGAGCCTACACAAGCACACAAAACCAGGAAAGCGGCATATTGGGTACTTGGATAGTTAAAGGTGAAAAGGTGTGGATAGAGTATTTTGAGCCTGCTCAAGTTGCAGGTCAAGGTCAATTACACATTGCAAAGGCAACACATGGATATAGAAACGCAGAGACATATCAAGCCGCAAAAGGGTTGAACGACTCAGGTAACTGTAATCTAGATGTAGATTGCCCAATTGGTACAGACTGGGAAGACAATAAAAACCACAACAAAAGATCTGTAGGTATTTTATTATCTGGTGGTCAGGGTTTTTGTACGGGAGCTCTTATCAACAACACCAACAACGATGGCACACCTTATTTCTTAACTGCTAATCACTGTTACAGCAATCCTAATGGATGGGCTTTTAGATTTGGTTGGATTAGTCCAAACCCTGTTTGTGCTTCAAATAGTAACAGTGCCAATGGCCCAACAAATCTAACTATTAGTGGTGCGTCACTAAAAGCAAGAAGTACCAATGCAGATTTCTGTTTGGTTGAAATAAACAACCCGATTCCTGCATCTTGGGATCGTGTATTTGCAGGTTGGGACAGATCAGACATTACACCTCCTTTTACCGTAGGTATCCATCATCCTGCTGGAGATATAATGAAAGTATGTAGAGATGATGACAGCCCGTCAAAACAGCCAAATGCAGGTGCTCAAACCTGGGAAATCTTAGGTGGTAGTGGACAAGGTTGGGAATTAGGTGTTACAGAAGGTGGTTCTTCTGGATCGCCACTTTTTGACGATCAGGGAAGAATCATAGGTCAATTATATGGAGGAGCCGCGGCTTGTTCTGGAACTAATGATAACAATGCTCTAGATTACTATGGCCGTTTGGGTGTTGCTTGGGATAGTGGTAATAGTTCTACCACAAGATTAGAGGATTGGCTTGATCCTCAAGGAACAAATCCAGTTGTATTAAATAGTTTTCCTGCTCTAGAAGTATTAGATCTTGATGCAGCTATTTCTGTGGATATTCCAGAGGTAAGTTGTGGTGAGACTGTTATTACCCCAACGATCAACTTAACAAACTTTGGTTTAAATGATATCACTGCAGCTGTAATTACATGGCAAATAGACAATGGTACTACAAATACAATCAACTTTAATGGAGCCCTGTCCCAAAACGAAACAGAATCTTTTGTGTTAGACCCAATAGATTTAACTGAAGGCTCGTATTCATTTAATGTAGTTCTTGTGTCTGTAAACGGTACCAATGACCAAAACGATCAAAACAACAGTATCTCTGATGACTTTTCTATTGGAGGTAGCGATGATCAATACGCTACACTTCAAGTTGTATTAGAACTATTGACCGATGATTATGCAGAAGAAACATCATGGGAGTTTAGAGAAGTTGGAGGTTCTGTATTGTACTCTGATAGTTATAATGAAGGATCAGATGATAATACGACATTTATAGAAACTTTCAATGTTGAGCTGGACAATTGCTATGAGTTTGAACTATTTGATTCTTACGGAGATGGTATTTGCTGCCAATACGGTGAGGGTGAGTACAGCCTATCTACCAGCACTGGCGAAATCATCTTTGAAGGTGCAGAATTTACTGACAGTGAAGTAACTCAAATGAGCATTGGTGGAGAATTATCAATAGATGATGCTTTGTTGGCTACCATTAGTATGTATCCAAATCCAGCTACTAGTGAAATTACACTTAGCATTGGAAATACAACTGATAAAGCTTCCTATAGTCTATACAATACTTTTGGACAATTACTTCAACAAGGTGAGGTAACAAATAATAAAGTATTATCTGTATCTAATTATACAACAGGTATATATTTTGTTGTTGTAAAAAATTCGGTTACAAATATTGAGTCTACTTTAAGGTTTATCAAACAATAAAAGAAACACTCAGTTGAAAAAACTAAAAGAACGTTGGAATATACATTCTAACTGGAGGTTAACAGTGGTGTTTGTAGTATTTGCAATTACTGGAAGCACTGCTGCAAAGTTTGCTGGTCCTATAACAGAATTGTTAGGTATTACAACATCTTTGGATTGGTACTTTTATTGGCCTGCAAGAATACTATTTATATTTCCTATATACCAAGTGTTATTGGTGTTCTTTGGATGGTTATTTGGTGAGTTTAATTTTTTCTGGAGTTTCGAAAAAAAGATGCTTCGAAGTATGAAACTTGGTTTTTTATTAAATAATTAAAACCCAATAATTAACTACAAAAAAGCCCTTACACTTCTGTAAGGGCTTTTTTATTATCAATTGGTGTGGTTACATCTCAATATCAAATTTAAGACAAATCTGGGCTAATGAGTTTTAAAAATTCATTTCTAGTTTCGGTTTTCTCAAATTGACCTCTAAAACCAGATGTGGTGGTCACACTATTTTGTTTTTGCACTCCTCGCATCATCATACACATATGATTTGCCTCTATAACAACAGCAACTCCCTTTGGCTGTAGTGTATTGTTAATACATTCTAGTATATCATGAGTGAGTCTTTCCTGTACTTGGAGTCTTCTTGAAAAAACATCAACCACTCGAGGGATTTTGCTTAAACCAACAATACGACCGTTAGGAATGTAACCAACATGGGCCTTACCAAAAAACGGAAGCATGTGATGCTCACAAAGGGAGTATAGCTCAATACTTTTTATAATTACCATATCATGGTAATCTTCCTCAAACATAGCCCCTTTTAGTATTGCTGCCGGATCTTGATCATACCCTTGCGTTAAGAACTGTAAGGCCTTAGATGCTCTCTCAGGAGTTTTAATAATTCCATCACGAGTTACATCCTCTCCTAATTCAGAAATTATGGCAGCATATTTGTTTTTTATACTCTGTACTGCCTTGTAATTGTGCTCTTCAAAAAATTTATAATTACTCATGGCTTTTTTTTAGTTTGTCTGAAAAAAATTGTTTGATAGTTTCAATTTTTGGTGATATGATAAACTGGCAGTAGGGCTGGTCTTTATTTTGGTTGTAGTAATTGTGATGTGTTTGCTCTGCCTGATAAAAAATATCTAGGGCTGTAATTTCTGTCACAATAGGGTCTTTAAAAACAGATGCGCTTTCAAGAGCTTCAATAAACTCTTTAGTTTGTTGTTTTTGATCTTCATCATTGTAAAATACACCACTTCTGTACTGAGTACCAATATCATTCCCTTGTCTATTTAAGGTAGTAGGATCATGGGTGGTAAAAAAAACCTCCAGCAAAGTTTTAAATGAAATTAAGGCAGGATCATAATCAATACAAATTGCTTCTGCATGTCCTGTGGTGCCATTGCAAACTTCTCTGTAAGCTGGGTTTTTAACATGTCCTCCTGTATACCCTGAAACAACACTGACAACACCTTCTAGACGTTGAAATACCGCTTCTGTACACCAAAAACATCCGTTTGCAAATATGGCTTGATTGGTTTTCTTGCTCATTGTTTAACAAAGCTACACTAAAATAAAACTGTTTATGTATTTGAAAATCTTTTTAACTTTTTATTAGTAAAAAGCCTCTTACATAGCACTAAATTTGCGTCTATGCTTTGTTTTACCAAATCTACACAGAGGTGTTTTTATGAGAAATAAAATCTTTTTCTTGATTGTGCTAGCCCACACAAGCTTGCTATTTTCTCAACAGCAAAAAACACTTACCGCAACCAGAATTTATAAAGCTCCCATTATTGATGGTCAATTAGATGATCCCATTTGGAGCACTCTGCCCTATTTTGGAGATTTTAACATGCTTGAGCCTGGCACTCAAGGAGCTATTGATGTGGCATACCAAACCAAGGTACAATTAGCCTATGATGACTCTGCTGTATACATCGCTGCCTATATGGATGATCCAAATCCAGAATCTATTGCTAGTCAATTTTCTCAGCGCGATGATTTGAGTGCCCAGGCTGATTTTATTGCAGTTGCATTAAATACCTACAATGACGGCATTAACGAAACTCGTTTTGGAGTCACTAGCGCCGGAACTATTTTTGATTCTAAAATATCTATTAACGATGAAGATTTAGGATACAATGTTGTATTTCAGTGCAAAATATCTAAAGATTCTAAAGGGTGGTATGCAGAGTTCAAAATTCCTTATAATGCCCTTAGGTTTCCCGAGATTGAGGTTCAAAATTGGAGTATTAATTTTTACAGACGTATTATAAATAACAATCAAACTCACAGTTTTGCAGCTATTGATAATACCAAAGGAAGAACAACCCAATACAATGCTGCAATACTAGGTGTTGAAAAAATAAACCCTCCTATTCGCCTTACTTTTTTCCCCTTTACCCAAGCAGCAGTTTCTACTCTGGAGGG